>Ga0268276_1000009_pt1 | contig 271336 bp, 219 predicted proteins | sample saktaG_4_FD_190145 | JGI IMG/M metagenome (GOLD analysis project Ga0268276, IMG submission 190145) | Saline water microbial communities from Sakinaw Lake, British Columbia, Canada - sak_2010_1_5_45m | ecosystem: Environmental > Aquatic > Non-marine Saline and Alkaline > Saline ... | reverse complement strand
CAGATCAAGATGAGACTTCCTTTAAGGGTCGTTCAAGACTAGGACGTTGATAGGCTGTAGGTCTAAAGGCAGTAATGTCAAAGCCGAGCAGTACTAATTACCCGTATGCTTTCTACTTGTGAAGACGCTTTGCGTCTCTATTGTGTTAATTTGAGGATTTTTGGTTGTGTTTTCTTTCATATATATGTCATAACGGCACTGTAGAGACGAGGCATGCCTCGTCTCTACAAAAACGTATTACGGTGACTATAGCAGTGGTGTTCACCTCTTCCCATTCCGAACAGAGTCGTTAAGCCCACTCGCGCAGATGGTACTGCTACACCAAGTGGGAGAGTATGTCGTTGCCGAATCTTTCTAAAGCTCCGGACTTTTTGTCCGGAGCTTTTTTTTTACCCATCCCTTCCAGACAATATATTACCCGGTAATTCGTACTTTTACAAGCAATATTGATGTTCCATATGCATACACGGCTGCTGATTATTCTTCTTCTCATTCTTCCTTCCTCCTACTGCTTGTCACAGGTCGCCCCCCCCGACTCCGTTGCCCCCGCCAGAGACTCCACAAGTGTTTCCTACTTCACGAACGATATCAACCTGGAAGGAAAACTTAAGATCCATCCACTTGACACCTCCATTACAGGCTTTCAAAAATACGATCTGCTTACAAGAAACAGCACCTTCTTTGCAACACTCGGAAATGTGGGATCTGCCTACAACAACCTCTTCCCCTCCCCTCTCCGTCAAACAGGAGGCTTCTATTTTGGTATACAAACTTTCGACAACTACCTCTTTCTCAATGATAGTATCCGCTATTACCGAGTTGCAAAAACATATACCGAATTAGAATACGTTCAGGGTGCAAAAAAAGAGCTCAACTTCATCGCCAGGTTCAGCCGAAATATCTACCGCGGACTCAACCTTGGTTTTACCTTTCATGTATCCAACTCTCCTGGAGCTTACCTTCGACAGAAGACAAACCTTGTAAATTTCACACTTACTACACAATTCCTCTCCAAAACAAAACGGTATGGCTTGATTGCAAATCTAATTATGAACAGGATAAAAAATGAAGAAAACGGGGGAATTAAATACGACTCCGTTTTTGAACAAAACCTGGAATCCAACCGGCAACTCTTCCAAATCAACCTGCCTAATGCTCAGAACCGAATTAAATCATCGGGGTTTTATGTCAAGCAATTCTTTGATCTTACCAGGCATGATCTATACACACTCGACTCAATCAAACAACAACGCAAACGGTTCGAACTAGGAAGAATCACCTATTCTTTTGAATATAATCGCCAGATCTTTAATTATATAGATAACGACCTCACGGCGGGATTCTATTCCAACTATTATTTTGACACCATTCAAACTACCGATTCAATAACCGTTCAAAAGATCGAAAATATCATAACCTGGTCCAACCCAAGCTTCGATCCATCCCGGAAGTACAGGCGAATTCAACTTGAGTTCCAGTTGAAGTATCAATACATTGTGGTAACCTATCCCGACATCCAATATTACAATCTTATATTTGATCATGGATGGTCGTCGATCGAATTGGTTGATCCGCAACAAAAATATTATCTGAACCAGCTCATCCCATCCGGATGGATCGCTTTCAGGCCATTCAATACTTTTACACTGGAGGCATATGCCGACTATGTCATTGGGACCTATAATGAAGGTGACTTCAGCTTCAAGGCAAAAATATCGCAGATCCTGGGATCGATGAAGCGAAACCTGGGAGTCCTTTCCATCTCTGGGAATTACTACTATCATGAGCCAGACTGGTTTTTTCAGCATTATCAGAGCAACAACTTCATTTGGAACAATTCGTGGGACAAAGAGGGTCTCATCTCAGGCGCTGCCACATACACCACGAAGTATTTTTCCCTGGGGGCCAGCATGAGCAGGATTTCCAACTATGTCTATCTCGATACGGCTGCTATCCCTCAGCAGGAGACGAAAGGCATCGGATATATCAGGGGATGGCTCAACACCGACATCGATTTGTGGCGTTTTAAATTCAAAGGCGAATTTGCCTATCAAACAATTCAGGGACCCAATGTAATCAGAGTTCCAGCATTTATTGGCAACCTGAGTATCTACTTCACACAACCACTCTTCAAAGGAGCTGCCGTGATCCAGCCGGGACTTACCTTCTTTTACAACACAAAGTACTATGCCGACCTCTATATGCCTGCTACACGCATGTTCTATCTTCAGGATAAAAAAGAGATCGGAAATTATCTTTACATGGATGTCTTTCTCAATGTGAAGATTCAGCGGGCCCGCTTGTTCGTTGCCTATTCGCACTTTAATGCCAGCTTTATGGGACGTACATACTTTATGGTTCCCAACTACCCGATGCAGGATGCAGCCTTCAAATTTGGGGTAAGCTGGAGGTTTCACGATTAAATCATTTATATTTGTGATGAATAACCAAATATTCCACTGATGGATCCACATGCACCCAATAAAAAGTCTGAGTTGAAAGTTCTTATCGTTGACGACAACGACTCTAACATTACCACCTTGAAAGGACTTCTCAACTATGAAGGTTATACGATCCTCACAGCTACGAATGGGGCTATGGCACTTGAAATTGCAGAGTCAGCTCTTCCCGATCTGATCCTCTTGGATATCAAGATGCCTGTAATGGATGGGTTTGAGGTGTGCCGAAGGTTAAAATCAAGTAAGGAGACATTCCAGATTCCAATCATCTTCCTAACTGTATTAAGTCAAACCAGCGACATTGTTCGCGGACTTGAGATCGGAGCTGAAGACTATGTTTCAAAACCGTTTAAACCCGCCGAGCTACTTGCCAGGGTAAGGGTTCATCTTCAGCTGAAAGCAGCTAAGGATGAGCTAAAACAAAATAATATGGTACTTGCAGAGACGAATGACCAGCTCTCTCTGCTGAATGCGACAAAAGATAAACTTCTCGCTATCATCAGTCATGACCTCCGGGCTCCGATGGGTACATTGAAGGAAATTCTCAATTTCGTAATGTCAAACTATGACGATCTGGACCATCAGAAGTTGCATGAATCATTGGAGAGTATCCGCGACAGCATTGAATCATCGTATACCCTTGTGGAGAACCTGCTTTTTTGGGCACGAAACCAGCGTGGAGACATATTGTTCGAACCAGAAATGCACAGTGTAAAAAAGATCGTGGATGAATCCATTAAACTGATGACAGCCAGTGCAAACTCAAAGAACATCAGCCTCACGAGCAAATTTCTAACCAACGAACCAGCTTATTTCGATTCCAACATGATGAGTGTTGTTATGCGGAATCTGACGAACAACGCCATTAAATTTACACGGGAAGGTGGCCAGGTCTCCATCCATGTGGATAACTACAAGGAAGATCCTGAAAACCTGATTTTGGTTGAAGTAGCCGACAGCGGAGTCGGGATGAAAAATGAAGACGCGAGGATGATATTTAAAAACGGCACCTCCTTCGCTGGTGCTTCTGCCGGGTATGGGCAGAGTAGCGGTCTCGGCCTGAAACTTTGCCACGAATTTGTTGAACGGAACGGAGGGAAAATCTGGGCAGAGAGCACTCCCGGGGAAGGCAGTGTGTTTCGGTTTACTATAGCCAAAAAAGCGAGTTAGGCAATTCAGTTATCTTTATTGTTCATGTTTATACTGAAGGTCCAGGCATAATTGCACGGTGGATTTTTGCGCCAGGAAGTTGGGATCTCGATACGAAAACCAGTTCCTTCCTGGCTCCACTTCAACTTCCCTCTCTTCCCAAGAAGCTCAATCACCGATCCTTTGGAGGCCTGAAATCCATCCACAACCACCGTTGAAGGCATCGTAGTTTCATCTTCTCCAACCAGATAAATCAGGTATATCGTTCCATCGGGATTGGAGGTAAATCGGATATTTTCATATTCTGAAGGTCGGATAGGGCGGGATCCGTATATGGCCTCACCATTCAATTTCATCCAGCCTCCGATCTCCTGCAAACGGATATAGGCTGTATCGTGCCACGTTCCATCGGGCCCTGGGCCGATGTTCAGCAGATAGTTTCCCCCTTTTGAAACAATATCGGCAAGCAGGTGGATGATCTTCCGGGTGGGTTTGTATCTGTCGTTTGGCACATACGACCAGGATCCGGCCATCGTCATACAGGTTTCCCACGGATAGTCAAGTAGTTCGCCGGGAATATGCTGCTCCGGAGTCCGGTAGTTTTCATACTTCCCTCCTACGGCCCGGTCAACCACGATAAGTCCGGGCTGATGCTTGCGTGCCATCCCGGCAAGCCCTGCCATATCGATATCCTGACCGTTCAGCGGAGAGACCCAACCCCCATCAAGCCAAAGGATATCTATTTTTCCATAATCTGACATCAACTCCTCAATCTGATTGTAGGTAAAATCGCAATACTTCTGCCACCTTTCGGGGTATTTCTCAGTGCTGTAATTGACATTCCGGTCGGGAGTAGCCCACTCCTCCGCCCAGTAGTCATTGCAATGCCAGTCGGGCTTTGAGAAGTAAGCGCCGGTCCAGAAGCCTTCACTCCTGAATGCATCAAAGATCTCTTTTGCAACGTTCGCTTTTGGATCAGTTGAAAACGGGCATCCCTCATCTGTAATACGGTAGTCGGTTTGCCTCGTGTCAAACATACAGAAACCATCGTGGTGCTTGGTAGTGAATACGACATACTTCATTCCAGCCTCTTTGGCGGCACGGGCCCACCGTTCCGGATCAAAATTTACCGGGTTGAAAGTATCCTTAAGCTTCTCATATTCACGGCAGTAGTCAACATAGTTTTTCATCTTTCGTGTGCACCAGGCTTCATCCTCAGAACAGAGTGACCACGATTCCACAATCCCCCACTGGCTATAGGGGCCCCAATGCATCAGCAAACCAAACTTCAGGTCTTTCCATTGTTCGAGTTTCTCAAGAACCAAAAGATCCGTTTCCGGGATGTAGGGATGATCCTCTTGTCCGGATGAGGAGAAAGTGATTATAATTCCAATGATAATGAGCAGATATTTCATGATATTCAAGTTTTCGTCAAATCTACAAAAATAAGAGGCCGCCCCAAAACAGGGAACAGCCTCTTTGTAATCTGTTTTCAACTAAGCAGAGTATGAGTACTACTTACCAATCCGGAAGATCAGTCCTCCTGTAAATCCAAAATCAACCATCGTTGAGGTAACATACAAAGAACTTCATCTAAATGTACATTAAAAAAACCAAACAATTAAGGGAAAATATATACTAATAGGTATCCCTTTTATAAATTTTTTAAACCAATCGCTTATTTTTGCTGATTGAATTAGCAGGAAAATGAAAAATTTTCTACTTTCATTGATTTTGTTTTTCTCGCTTTTTAGCCTCCTACAGACACACAATTTATACACTCGTGTCGGAACAGGTATTCTTTTCAACTTCTAATATATTTTCTCACTAACCAACTGAGATTCAAATCAATTAATCATGTAATATCTACTAATTATGAAAACAAAACTTGGTTTTTTAATTCTGGGTACAGGGCTAATGATCACCATGGCCTGCACAAAGTACCCCCCCCTCATCAGATAGACTGCTTGAAGATCTTGCCGTTATCACACAGTATGACACGAAGGCGGATTTTAATAACTACAAAACATACTCAATTCCAACTTCGATCACGAAAATTACTGATAAAGACACAACAGAAATTACGACTCAGTTGGCCAAGGACATTCTGAGTGAGATTGCAAAGTGGCAACAATGTAGCCGAAATCGGGGCACACAAACTGGTGGACTCCACGGGCAACGTGTTGCAGATGGGACACTACTTCAGCTTCTTCGCTAAACGAGATGGTAGATATGTCTGCACCAGGGATATGGCTAATTCTGTTCAGTTGGCAAACTAAAAATCAACGTAAGAATGTGGGAGTGTCCCGGGGAGCTTGGAAGATATTGATGACCAGCTTATTGGGTTGATACGGAAGGCTTGGGAGGTAGCTAGAAGCGAAATAGCGAAATAGCGAAACATCTTACGTCTCTCGTCTCACCAACTTGCTCTTCCACTTCATGGGCAGATTCTCCTCATGCTGAAAGCACTTCATCTTGCCTGAGTACATTACGGCAATGCAGTAGTTTGAATGCTGGCAGGCGGAGTACCTGATCTCCCCTGATTTGAGCTTGTTGATAAATGCGGGATCGTTGATCAGAGCACGGGCGATCTGGACAAATTCAAATCCTTTCCCAAGAACCTCCTCGATCTTTTCCAATGAAACAAGCCCCCCAACATAGATTAATGGTAGCTTAACAGCAGCTCTTATTCTCATGGCATCATCAAGGAAATAGCCTTCTGAAAAAGGTTCCGGTTTCATCAAGAAGTTTCCAAAATACTTAAGAAACGGCTTCATCCATTTGTCTTTATTCAGGGTTGCAGCCATCACATCTACAGGCATCCGTCCACGCATCACATACATGGGAGCTTTATTGGTAAATCCACCGCTTAATACAAGACCCTGTACACCTGCCGATTCCAAAATAGTTGCCACCTCGATAGATTCATTTATCTCCATTCCGCCTTTAAATCCATCCCGAAGGTTCATTTTGACAACCACGGCGATATCATTCCCCGCTGCTTTCATAACCTCCCTGATCACCTCAAGCATGAATCTTGACCTGTTTTCAAACGCCCCTCCATACTTATCTTTCCGTTTATTTGTATAGGGTGACAGGAACTGGCTGATCAGGTAACCATGGCCGGCATGTACCTCTACGGCATCAAATCCCGCTTCGCGCGAAAGATGTACCGCCTTCCCAAAGTCAGCGACAACAGAAAGGATCTGCTCTTTTGTCATGGTGGTTGGCCAGGTAGGGCCATATAGGTTGACCTTCCGGGAAGGGGCAAAACAGACTCCGCCTGATACAGATTTTTTAGCCATAAGGCCGCAATGACCAATCTGGATCGCAACAGCCGCTCCTTCATGGTGGACAGCTTCGGTCAGTTTCTGCAATCCGGGAATAGCCTCCTCCCGAAGCCATAACTGGTGATCGAAGGATAAACCGCTCCTGGATACTGCAGCATAGGCAACAGTGGTCATGCCAACTCCACCGGCAGCAACAGCCCGGTGATAATTAATAAGATCTTCAGATACCAGATGCCCGGGCGACATTCCCTCGAACGCCGCAGATCGGATTGATCTGTTTCTCAGGGTAATCGGGCCAAGGTTTCCATGATTAAACAAGGGGGAACTCATAAAGGGAATATTGTTGTTATAATTCTGAGTTTCTTGTTGGAGAAAAGTTTGAATTTAAACACCGCAGAGAGGAGTCAGGAGATTCCCCGCTGTTTTTTTATCTCTTCGTAGGCTGCATTGATCTTCTGGAATTTCTCCGTTGCAGCTTTTTTGATGTCCTCGCCAAGATGGGCGACTTTGTCGGGATGATGCCTTTTTGCCAGATCACGGTACGACTTCTTCACTTCGGCATCCGTGGCATCCTTTGTAATTTCTAACACATCATAAGCCCAGTGCGAATTCTTCACAAACATTGCATGGATCGACTGGTAGTCGGCATGTGACACACCCATATATCCGCAAGCCTGTTCAATTACCGCCACCTCATCGGGATGGTAGTGGCCATCGGATGCAGCAATGCCAAAGAGAAAATGCACCAGTTGAAGTTTAGAAGAATCATCCATGAACTGTCCGATCTGCCGGCTTACCTCAGGAATGTTTATATCCTGGTTCAGTATTTCCTTCAGCATCTGAATGAGCCGGGCTCCCTCCGTCTCGCCAAACTGACGAAGGAAGAAGGATTTAACATAATCCAATTCCGAGCGCATCACCTTTTGATCGGCCTTCATCACAGCAGCAGATAGCACCAGAAGGCTCATGGCAAAGTCACCCCGGGGAGTTCCCTGGTAGGCAAACTGACCCGAGCCAAAGCCCTCGAACATCGACCCAAGAGAGAAACCAATGATAGCCCCTATCGGCCCTCCGAAGGCCCATCCCAGTCCACCTCCTATCCATTTCCCATAGCCTCCCCGTCTCCTTGCACGTTGAGTTCCATTATCCGCAGGAACTTGTTTCTGGCGGGCATGTTTCGGATTTGAATCCCGACCGGAATCTTGACTGGAATCGTTATCGGGTCCTTTTTTGCGCATGTTAAATATCGCGTAGATAAAAATGGCAATAATGATTACAACGATAACAGTTCCCATATCCATGTCAGATCAAATGCAAATATAACGGTTATTGTTATTGAATGTTTTCTGAAAGTGGGAGACCATACTCTTCCTCCATCCTGATCCCCATGGCTTCCAATTGGTTGAGGATGGGCGTGTAAATTTCAGGTATCACAGGGATGTGAACACCTGTTGCCGGGATCTCGCCGTTCAGGATCATTTCAACGCCAATGGCTGCCGGAAGGGCAACAGTACGTGCAACGGCAGTATCCTCACCGGGAATTCCAAAATCAAGCATCCGGCTTCTGATCACTTCCTTACGGCCATCAGAATATCCGGCTAAAAATGTATGCTGCATCACAACCATGTCCCGTTCATCTTCTTTCAGTGACATCTTACTAATCATCAGATCAGAAACTACGTCAAAGGGAGAAGCCAGATTACGGTTCATAGGTTTGGTGTCGTAGAAGCCGAGCCATTTGAAGGCTAGGTGATAGGGTGATGGGGTGATGAGGTCATGGGGTGATGAGGACTGATTACTGCCAACAGCCAACTGCTGGCTGAGCAGGTCAGCATATGTCATACCGGTCATGTCAATGGGATCATAGGAAAAGAGGCCCAGCTGCTTCATAAAATCCAGAAGCCCGCACCAACCCTGGTTTCTGAAAGTCCCCCGATAGAGGGTTTGGGTTTCGGGAATACCATAAACTTCCTTGTACGCCAATGAGTCCCTATTTGGATAGACCTCCATGGCTCCAAGTTGGGGACAATTAACCAGGATGGGTTTTTTGAACAGATCCTGTGTCGGTATTTTGATGATCTCTCCATGGCGCAGGTACATCCCGTCGTTATTTCCTGCCATCAGAACCCCTTTAGGACTCCATGAGAACTTATATTTAAATGGATTATCGGCTGCTTCCGGTGCAGGTAGTGCGCCACAAAAGGAGTAAAACTCCATAACAGCCCCTTCCTGGTTATGGATATGATCGATAATGCGCATGGCCGACATGTGGTCGATCCCGGGATCCAGCCCCAATTCGTTCAGCAAAATCACCCCGGCTTCACGTGCAGCAGCATCCAATGCCTTCATCTCCGGTTTGACATAAGAAGTAGTAACCATACTCTTACGATTTTTCAGACAGAGGGTAGCAACTCCAACATGGAATCCAAATGGCAGGAGACTTACAGTGATATCATGCGTCGCAATCATGGCATCAAGTTGACTTTCGGCTGAAGCATCCCAATCAACAGCAGTGCCATTTGGATGGCCGTCAATCATCTCCAACGCACGATCGGGCGTATTGGACGCTACGGTTACCAGAAAATTCTTTTTGAGCAGATAGCGGATAATCGGGTGGGCCACAAGACCGGAACCAAGGATCAGGACTTTTTTCATTGGGAGTTAGGGATTAGGTGTTTTTCCAGATAGGCATAGTCGGGAGTCAGTTCGCCATTATGGAGGATCAGTGCTTTCTTGATAGCCCGTGGGAGATCCAGGTCTTCGAAGGGTTCCTCAAAGTCGGCATCAGCGATTGGCTTGATAAAGTTGATCAGCACCTCTCCAAAGCTCTCCGATGCATCGCGTGGCAACTCAGCCGGAAGAATATCCACCGCCATAATCAACAAGCCATCTTTGTCGTGGCCGTCGGCCACTGTGTCTGTATCGGGGTGATACACATAAATCGGCTTTTCAATTGTGGCTGTTTTCAGAGTACATTCGATTGATCCCTCCACGTCGACACTGATATCTCCGATAACGCTCAACTTCGGTCTTCCTTTAGCAAAAAGTTTTTTCACCGCCTCTTTAGTAACCAGCCGGGGATATCGCGAATCCCAGTAAACACAGTTGATCAGCATTGATATATAGGGGAGATATTGCTCAAACTTACCTCTGTATTTCTCAGGATGGGTGTAATAATCCTGGAGATCAAAAGGATTTCCATCAATTCTTTCGACAAGATCAGCTTCTTTAAATACGACTTTGTAGATCAGGTTATCGGGGAGTTGTTTCCGCTGATGGAGTGTGAGGAGTGTCTCCGGCGCGATCTCTTTGATAGGCAGCAAGCCCAGAATCTCCTGAGCTCCGGAAGCGACATTTCCATACCCGGTAAAGGCCACTACGTATGGGCGCAGGTCGGACGCGATTCCCTCTTCGGCAACCTGTTGCCCTACTTTAGAGATTGCCTCTTTGGCCTCGCGAAGGGAGTGGTAATCTTTGGCTTGCTTCAGCTTAGAAAGTTTGCTGCCCAGCCCAAAGTCTTTGAGTCTCAATCCCAATGCCCATAATGAATTGATCATTCCAGCCAATCCTGCATAACGGCCAAAAAAAATCAACCGCTTATTTTGCTCATCAACAACTTTCTCATAATCGATAAGGTTGCATTTCATTTCCATCATACGCTTGAGCATCGGCATATTATAGGGCTGGCCTTTGATCACATGAGAAAAAAAGACGTAAGTTTTTCCTTTCTCAAATACATCGATCGGGATCTCTTTCACGCCCAAAATGATTGAGCATTTTTTCAGATCCTTTGCAATTTTTGCTCCTGCCTGAATGTACTCCTCTTCTGCAAAGATCCGTTTGTCGGAAGACTGAATGACAAAATCCAGCTTTTTCTGTTTCACCAGTCTCTCAACCTGTTTGGGTGTAAGAGGTGCCCGGCGCTCCATCAAATACTTGTCTTCATGGCGGATCCCGATGAATTTGCTCATAGATTCTGTGTTAGAAAATTCACAGCAAAGGTAGAAAAAAGTTACTGGATGCCGGATACCGGATGTTCAGTATATTTGTTCTGGATGCCTACTGACTTACTTTCCTAATTTCCTAATTTCTTAATTACCCAATGACTAGATTACTCCTCTTCACAACCGTTATCCTCATGTCTCCCTCCCTGCAATCCGGGTTGCTGATCGTCGACAACCAACGAAGTACCTACAAAATCATTATTCCTGCCAAACCAACCTCCCAGGAGATCAGAGCCGCGGAACTCCTTCAGAAATACATCCTGGGAACTGCCAACTGCAAACTGCCAATTGTCAACTCAGATAACATTACAAGCGAAGACGTTATTCTTATCAAATCCTCTCCCCTGATAACTGACCCGGATGGCTTTATGATACAGACAATCGGTAACCAGTTTTTTATTACTGGTGGGAGCCTCAAAGGTTGTATCTATGGAGTAATTGACCTTCTGGAGAAACACTTTGGATGCAGAAAATACAGTGTAAACTATGAAGTTGTTCCGAAAACAGACATGGTCTATCTTCCCGACCTGAATTACCGGGATGCACCAGTCAACCAGGTCAGGATAATCAACGGGGCGTTCTGCAAGGATGAAGATTACCGCGACTGGCAGCGGCTCAACACAATTGATGAACTTTTCCCGCAGGGGTATTATGTGCATACGTTTCACAGGCTGATCCCCTGGGAGAGCTATTTTGAAGAGCATCCTGACTATTTTGCACTGATGAACGGGAAGCGGATCATCGTCCAACCCTGCCTCTCGAACCCTGATGTGTTGAAGATCGTCCTGAATACTCTTGGCAGCGAGATGATACTCCAGCCCGACAAAAAGATCTGGTCGGTGAGCCAAAATGACAACTTCTCTTATTGTCAGTGCGATGCCTGCAATAAAATCATCTGGGAAGAGGGAAGTCCGGCCGGACCAATTATCCGGTTTGTGAATGAAGTGGCAAAGAAGTTCCCTGACAAGACCATCTCTACCCTCGCCTATCAATACAGTATCTACCTGTGGGATTATACGGTCAACTTCAACCATCACGTGAATCCCTTTCCGAACCTGCACGTCCTCCAGTCGAACATCCAGCTGTTTTCAGAGAATAACATCCACGAGCACTTTCAGCAATCCAACACAGGAAACGGCCATGAATTTTCGGAGTTAAAATCATACCTGATCTCGCGGTTGTTATGGGACCCGAATACCAATGCCGACTCTGTTCTCACAGAATTTCTTAACGGCTATTATGGCCCCGCTGCACCATTGATCAACGAGTATATCCATCACTTGAGCAATGAGATGGCGAAAAGCGAAGAGCGGCTCGACATTTACGAGCATCCGACTGCACACCAGAACAGTGTGCTCTCCCTGCGGAATGTCAATGAATACAACCACATGTTCGACCAGGCCGAGGAAGCTGAAGTACAAAACCTAAATGAAGCCTGGCTCACGCCCCAGGAGTATTACGATGCTACCAAACGGTTTATCGATGTGCAAGTGAAAGGAAATCTAGCTTTCCGGAAAAAGGTTACATCCACTCCCCTGCCGGCTGAGAAATACAGTGGTGGGGATCTGTCCGTATTGACCAACGGGGTCTTCGGCGCCAACGACTTCAAAGCTCACTGGCTGGGTTGGGAAGGAGAAAATTTCTCGCTGAACCTTGACCTCGGGCAGGTTCAAACTGTGGACACCATCCAGATCAGCACCCTTTGGGAGCAGAAAATCTGGATATTCCATCCGGCAGCTGTAGCCTGTTATGTATCCGAAAATGGAACAGATTATCGTCTTATCGGGGAACAACATGTGGAAGGAGATCAGTGGGAAGAAGAAGTGACAAGGACATTTCTTTTCACATTGCCTGAATCTGGCATCAGGTTTATCAGGCATCAGGTTTCCGGTTTACTGAAAAATCCCGACTGGCATCCATCGGCCGGAGGAACATGCTGGGTATTTGTGGATGAGGTCGTGGTGAGATAGCGAGATGAAGTTGCAAACTGCCAACTGCCAACTTTCTATAACAATCCAGCACTCTTTAGAATCTCCAAAAGTTTTGGTTGAGTTTTAGAGTAATCCACCAGTACGGCAAGGATTTTTTGGTCCTGCTTTTTCAGGAGTGCCAGGGACAGCTTCCGGTCCCAAAAGGCAAAGCCAAATACGCTGATCATCATCGTGGTGAAAATGCCAATAATTGCCCAAAGGAAGTTAAAGAGTTGGTCGAAACGGGCATTCATTTCTGATCTCAATCCATCAAATTTGGAATCAACCTTAGAATCAAGGCTTCCAATTTTTGAATCGACCTTGTCATCAAGGCCCCTGTACCCGTCAGCTGAAGCAAACGGTAATTCATCCGGAACAATGAGATTTAATTCTTCAACAGTTTTACAGTTCTTGTCTCCTGACCAACCGTAGTCTTGACAAAATAGAGTTCGTTAGCCGAAAGGTGTCTAATCTTAAAGGAATAGGTTTGGGTTCCTTTAGGCACAGTCGATTCAAACAATACCTCGTGTATCGCTCCACTCTTACTAAAGAGTTCAATTTTTACAGGCTGAGCAGTTGCATTGTTTAATTGTACGTTGATCATTTCACTTGCCGGATTCGGATAGATGAATACCTGCTGATTCCCATCATTCATGCCTGTTTGTGCTTTGGCTGGGTCGATGAGAAGGAAGCGAACGACCCCCCGTTTTGCATGGTCACCTTGTGGTCCCATATACATCCTTCCTTTCGAAGGAGCTTGATCTTCCGGACCAACAGCTCTTTCAGGGCGATCTATGCCTTCGGGTCTAATCTCTTCAAAAATCGATTGCAGGCTCTCTTTGTGACTTTTGGCGATCTCCATCAAGGGCTTTATCTCTTCAGGGGTAAAAGGTTTCATCCCCGGCTCCCTGCCGCGACCTTCTCCACAATCGTGAAAATTGCCGTTGCCCTGTCCGTTTTCCGGACAGGTTTCACGGAATGCTTCAAGTTTTGCCCTGAATTCGGCAATAACCTCTTTCTCGCTATGCGTCAATTCAGCGTCGAAGTCAGTTCTGGCCTCGATCATCTTATTCATCATCTGGGTCCTGTCTCCTCTGTTGACTCTGTCCGGACTGCTCCCTCTGTCGCCTTGCATACCTCTTCCCGGCCTCTCCCCCATCTCGGGACGCATCGGACGGTTTGCCATCAGTTCATCGAGTTTGGTGATCTGCTCTTCCGTTAGGATCTTCTTTATTTCAGACTGATGTTTTTCCCGAAAACCGGTCATCATCTCCTGTTTCTGCTCACGAGTGATCGATTCATCCTGCATGATCGGTTTCATCTCCTCCCTGAAACCCGCCATGAGGGTTTGAAGCTGTTGTTCCTGCTGATCCGATAGGTTCAACTCCTTTTTTAGTTGTTCTGCCCTTTTGTCGGCGTCAAACGACCTCACAGGCTTTTGTGCAAATACCAGGGTAATCACACCTAGTGCCATCACCACTGTCATTATGATTGCAAGTTTCTTCATGATTCTTTTTTTTAGGTTTAATAATAAATTCGGGTCAAAACTACATGCGGAATATGCCTGTAGCAACTTTTTTCAACGAATACCTCTGGAATAATCTTGAACGTCATCTATTTGTCAACTTAGCCTTGCAGAGCCCACTCCTTGAAAAATACTTGCCGATCATTGAAGCCATCCATAAGTTTGTCGAAAATTGGCGCTGAATCAGCTTATGATCCTCTATCTTTGGAAGGAATTTCACGCTATGCATAGAATTAAAAATTTTCGAACACCATTTATCCATATCCTTGGATGGATCATTTACCTGTTTTTATTAACATGGTTATTATCGGATTTCAGGACCATTGAAGAGGCGTTTACAAGAAGCTTATATATTGTGATCATCCAATGTATTATCTTTTATATAAACTATTTTCTACTCCTGCCAAAGTTGCTGGAACAACGCCAATACCTTCTCTATTTTGTTAGTATTGCAGTTGTTATACTTGTTGCGCTGACTATCTTATATTATATTGACAGATACCTCTTCCCTCTTGAAATCAGATCTATGATAAAACGCGGTTTCCCGGGAGATTTTCCGGAAGAGATGCGGCAACGAGAGATGATGGGAATGGCCCGACGGGAAGGACTACGGGGAGCAGGGATGGCACAAAAAGCAATGATTTTCAATGGATTTCATATTCTTTTTGTTCTTTTCATCAGTACCATCTACCGGAACCTGGTGGTTGGAAGAAAACGTGACCGGGAAGCACTTCAGTTGAAGAACCAGATACTTGAGGCCGAATCCAAGATGCTGAAATGGCAGGTCAACCCCCATTTTCTATTCAACACCCTGAATAACATCTATTCGATGTCGCAGCTAAAACTGGACAAAACGCCGGATGCCATTCACCGCCTTTCCAACATGCTCCGGTATGTTCTATATGACTGCAACGAAAAAGATGTCCCCCTGGAACAGGAGATCAGTTACCTCAGAAGTTATATCGAATTGCAGTTGTTGAAGGATAATAACATGCATAATGTAACCTATGATTTTGAAAAGGCAAATCAAAAACTGAGGGTTGCACCGCTCCTCTTCATCGCATTTGTTGAGAATAGCTTCAAGCACACCAACTTTGAGGACACCGATCAATCCTGGATCAGAATCACGTTGAATACAGATGGCAACCGAATCATTTTCCGGTGCGAAAACTCGTTGCCTGACAGCCTGCTTGCAAAAGATACGACTCCGGGAATCGGGTTGGAGAATGTTAAACGTCGGTTGGAACTTCTTTATCCCGAAAGGCATCAACTGGTCATTGAAGAAGAAAAAGAGATCTATTCAGTCACACTCATTCTGGAAACTGATGAAGATTAATTGCCTGATCGTCGACGATGAACAGTATGCCCGGAAACTCTTGTCGGGGTATATTGAGAAGATCCCTCATCTTCATCTTTCGGGGGAGGCAAAAAATGCCATGGAAGCGATGCAGCTCCTTCAAGAGTCTCATGTTGACCTGATGTTCCTTGATATCCAGATGCCTGATCTTACCGGACTCGAACTGATGAAGAGCCTCCATGCCAGGCCTGTCGTCATATTTACCACCGCATATAAGGAGTACGCCATTGACGGGTACCAGCTAGACGTTATCGACTATATGCTGAAACCCATCTCCTTTGAGCGATTTGTCCAGGGAGTAAATAAAGCAGCTGAGATGATCCGCCTGAAATCCCTGAAACTGGAACCCGACACATCTCCCCCATCGAATGTAAACAAGGAACCGAAATTCATCACACTCAAAGCAGATTACAAGATCTACAAAGTAAAACTGGATGAAATCCTTTATATTGAAGGTTTAAAGGAGTATGTCACCTATTACACCACGCAGCGAAAATTCGTTGTTCTTGAATCACTTCACAAACTTGAACAATCGCTCCCTTCGCAATTCCTTCGGGTGCATAAATCCTATATTGTCAACACCAACCACATCATTGCCCTCAATGGCAACCAGATCGAACTGGAAAAAACCCGTATCCCTATCGGCAAAACGTACGTTGACCAAGTGAAGGGAAAGCTGTTCGGATGAAACCTGCCTACTGCCAAACTATTTACAGTAGTCCCGCACTTTTTAGAATCTCTAATAGTTTTGGTTGAGTTTTAGAATAATCCACCAGTACGGCAAGGATCTTCTGATCCTGCTTCTTCAGTGGTGCCAATGACAACTTGCGGTCCCAGAAGGCAAAGCCGAATACGCTGATCATCATAGTTGTGAAAATGCCGATGATAGCCCAGAGAAAATTGAAGAGCTGGTCGAAGTGTTTGTCTATCGCTTCGAAACGGGTATTCATTTCCGATTGCAATGATTCAACCTTTTGCTCTGTCCGGATGATCCGGTCGCGGTCGTCAAGGGTAAAAGGAATCTCTTTTACTTCTGCTTTCACCAAAACAGGAAGAAGCAACACAACAAATATGAATAATTTTTGAATTGTTTTCATTTCAATTACGGATTAAAGTTCATCCCTTAATCCGGTTTATGATACAAAGGTAATACAGTTTCGGTGGAAAGTTTTCAACAATAATTAATAACTTTGACTATTCCAAACCCCACTCCCTATGAAAACCAAATCCATCCTTGCAGCATCTCTGATGATGATTCTGCTTTCGACCAGTGCTTTCTCCCAATGGAGCACAAGCTCACTGGTGAACAACCAAGTCACATTTATGCCGAGTGACCAAACCCAGTGTTATGTGGCCACCCATCCAAACGGAAATACGTTTATCAGTTGGTTCTCTTCGGAGGCGGGAGGCAATTACTATCCCCGCATCCAGCTTTTCGACATAGAGGGCAACCAACAGTGGGCCAACGACGGACTGCTGGTGAGCAACCATCCCTCTATGACCTGGATTACCGACTACGATATGACAGTCTCTTCTGATGGCGGATGCATTATTGCTTTCCAGGATATCCGGACTGGGAGCAACGATGCCTTCATTTATAAAATATCACCCTCCGGTGAGTTCCTCTGGGGCGACAACGGGATCCAACTCTCCAATGATACCGATTTTGATGCTAACCCAAAGTTACTGGCAACAGATGATGGAGGAGCTTATGTTGCCTGGCCGAAGGCGGTTGACAACGGCGACAGCAAAGTAATCGTTCAACGCATCACGGCATCCGGGCAGAAAGCTTGGACATTTGACATGGTGCTCGGGGAAACGGGATTCGATTACGCCTGGCCACAAATTGTCAGCGACGGATCGGGCGGCATCATAATAACTTTATATAAGGAGTGGGGCCCATACTGGGCGCCCAACCGGAACATCCTTGCACAGCGGTTTGATGAGGATGGCAATGCCATCTGGCCTTCCTATGCACTTTTATTTACAGGCGGAATCATCCAGAGCTATGTCCACCAGCAGGCAGTGGCCGACGGAGCAGGTGGAGCCTGGGTTTGCTGGTTCTACGAACAGACCAGCAGCCACCTGAGCACCTTCGTTCAGCACGTGGATGAGAATGCAATGGTGGCTTTCTCGCTTGGAGGCTTTGAAGCTACTACCAATATGGCCACACTGAGCCTTGAACCGGCCATGTGTGCCAATGAATCAACCCAGGATGTATTTCTTTGCTGGAGGGAAACAAATATTGCCCAAAGCCAGTTCGGGTTGTTCGGCCAGCGGATCGACCTCGCCGGAAGCCGCCTGTGGGGGAACAACGGAAAGCAGTTCGTACCTGTCGGCTCTCAGAATCCCATCCTGATCAACCTCTCCCCTCTAGGATCGGGCGGGGTGGTCTCTTATATCTATGATGCCGCTACCGGCATGAACGGCGCTGTCAGATCCATCCGGTTTGACGATGCCGGAAGCCAGGTATGGGCAACCAGCCCTGTCGATGTCTCTTCTGTTGCAAGCCCCAAAGGAAAACTGGATGCCGGTCACTTCCTGAGCGGACAAATGGTGGTTGCCTGGTCAGACGACCGGAATGGAAACAGCGACATTTTTGCTCAGAATGTTACCGAAGAGGGAACACTCGGACCACTCTCTTATGAAATTACCGTTACCCCTGATACGCTGTTCTTCCTGGATCAGGACTCTATCATAAACGGAATCCCTTTTACCATCACAAATACCGGGGGTAATCCTGTTGATATCCTTTACATCCAGCCCGAGGGAATCCCAGCCGGTGGCCCCTACGTGTTCTGGTTTATAGAGCCTTCCATCCCCTCCTATCCCATCACACTCAATCCCGGGGAACATCTTACAGAAACAGTTCGCTGGGTTGTTTCTGATGCATATCCCGGCACCATCGTTTATGATACACTTGAGATACATACAACCGCCGGTGATTTCAACCTGATTATTGCTGCCGATTCCATCTATATCATTTTGGAACAGATTGAAATGAATTCTACCGACCTGAAGCTGTTCCCAAATCCTTTCTCCTGCCAGGTTACCGTCACGTTCAATCTACCTGAAACGGGTTCACTCTCAGTGGAGATCCTGAACACGTTATCGGAACCGGTTACCCACCTCTGCAACAAGCATGCCGAAAAAGGGGCATACCGGTTCACCTGGGATGGAAGCGACAAAGCCGGAATCTCACAACCGGCCGGACTCTATTTTGTCATCATCCGTTCATCTGCTGAAACGGTTATCAGAAAAATAGTTAAAGCGAACTGACACACTAACCTGCCTCTCCATGAAGTACATCCTAAAAACCACTCTCCTGGGTATCCTCATAACCATCCTCTCTTGTTCAGCAAAGGCACAGGATCAGACGCAGGATAGTATTTTAACCCTCATTACAGATCACCTCAACGAAGATTCAGTCAGGGCAAAACTCCTCCTGGATTATGCAAAGAGCTGGTTCCCGGCGGAGATCGACTCGGTAGTAAAGTATAATAACCTCGGCCTTGAACTTTCAGAACGCCTCCAGTTCAAAACCGGGATGATGCGCGGCCTCAATGGGAAAGCACTGAAATTATGGATGGAAGACAGGTATACTGAGGCGATTATACCCTACCAGAAGGCGCTCGGTTACGCCAGGGAAATAAATGACCTGAATTACCTGGTAACCATCTCAAACAACATTGGCGTACTTTATGGCAATCAAGGACTGTTGGATAGCGCCAAACACTATCAGATCCTTTCACTTGAATATGCCAAGGAACTAGGAAATCCAGAAAAGATTGCGAAAACGTTGTCTGATCTTTCTTCTATCGCCGGTTACCAGGGCGATTTTGTCGAAGCAATACAGAACCTTCTGGAAGCAAGAAGAATCTGTGAAGAGAACCAACTTCTTTCGGAACTTACGACAACATACTTACGTCTAGGTATTCAGTATAGTTATATCAGGGATTTTAATAAATCAAGGGAAGCATACTTTAAAACTGAGGAGTTGAATGATTCGCTTAAGAGCCAGCGAATTCAGCTTAGCCTGTTGAATAACCTGGGATACCTTTATTACGATGTAAAAAAAGATTACGACTCCGCGCGAATGTTTATGTTCCAGGCTAAATCTCTCGCCGAAGAGCAGAACAATTCCTCCTCAGTGCTCACAATTAATCTGAACATCGGGAATACTTTTATGGAAGAAAAAAACTATCCGGAAGCCCTGAAGTATTACCTGCTGGTTTATCAGTCGCCACTTATCGATAACTTCACCATTGAGAAGACAGCCTTGTTTGTCAATCTTGGAACTATATATTTCAGAATGGGGAATCATAGAAAAGCTGAATCATTTTCCCTGAAGGGATTGGAGATGGCTAGAATGAATCACATCCTACGGTTCGAAATGAATGCCTGTGAAACGATGGCAAACATCCAGGAAAAACGAGGTAACTGTATGGCTGCAACCTACTATTACCAACAGGCTAATATGCTTCGTGACAGTCTCTACAGTGAACAATTGACGGATCGCATTGCAGAAGCAGAATTTTCGCATAGGCTGGAGATAAAAGATGCGGAAAACCGACTCCTGCAAAAGGAAAACGAAATTAAGCAGGAGGTCATCACCCGGCAATGGATGTTAGTGGCGGGGATAACTACAACCCTACTACTGATCATCATCCTGCTTTTCGTCATCCTCCGAAGCCGGAATCGACAAAAAGCATTAAACAAGCAGCTGGATATACAAAATATTCAACTGAAGGAGGTGAACCAGACAAAAGATAAGTTTTTCTCTATCATTGCTCATGACTTGAAGAGTCCCTTCAACGGCCTGCTTGGTTTGCTGAATGAACTGGATCAGAGTTACGAAGAGATAGACGAGGAGACGCGGCGGAGAATCATTCACAACCTCCGAAAAAGCGCTCAGAACACCTACGGACTGATCCTCAACCTGCTGGAATGGACACAAACCCAGCGGGAAACACTTACAACCCACCCCGAAAAGATCGTATTACACGAACTGGTTGATGATGTGTTCGAAACCATGATGACCCGTGCCGATATGAAATCGCATACACTGCTCAACCAAACCGATCCACAGGTCCATCTGATGGCCGATGCCCAGATGCTTCGTTCATTGTTCCAGAACCTGATCAACAATGCCATTAAGTTCACGCCGAAAGGAGGGACGATCACAGTATCCTCCGAAATCAACGAGGATACACTGGAGATTTGTGTTTCTGACACCGGTATCGGCATCCCGGAAAACGAGATTCAGAACCTTTTCAAGATAGACAAATCCTTTAAGCGCAATGGTACCGACAAAGAAGCAGGTACCGGATTAGGGCTGATTCTCTGCAAAGAGTATATCGAAATCCTGAATGGGACCATATCAGTGGCAAGTATTGAGGGAGAAGGAAGTAAATTTTGTATGATTTTGCCGAAGAATTGATCAGATCCTCTCCAGTGAATCAGCCTCCAGGGTCCGTTCATTCTTCAGGTCACCCGTATTCACATTGCCCGCGGTAACAAACATCATCAATTCCACCTCCTCCTTCGCAATTGGTCTGTGCAGGGTCCCTTTCGGAACAATTAAAAATTCACCTTCATTAAGATCGACTTTTTTTTCCTTAAATTCCAGGATCAATGAACCTTTGATCACCAGAAACATCTCATCTTCATGGTCGTGTTTATGAAATGGGAACTCGCCCTGAACCTTGACCAGTCGAATTTGCTGACCATTTAGCTCGCCAGCAATCCGTGGATGCCAGTGATCTTGGATCAGCTTAAGTTTTTCGGAAATGTTGATTTTTTTCATCCTACTAAAATACAATCTTCTACCTGAATGCCACAATCAACGCCCCGGTGATGTAGGCAATAATCCAGTAGAAATAGGCTATTTTGGACCATCTCGTGAACCTTTTCGGTATAGAGGCATTGATCCCATTTTGCTTAACAAAACGATACGAGAAAATGGTGTCGATGACCATACCCGTGAGGGAAGAATATCCAATGAATCCATGAAGCGTTATCGGCCCCTCTTCCGTGCCAAGGATCATGCAGATGGTAGCCGCAATATCAACTATTACACCAATGGTCAGGAACGTTAACACATTCCACGACATCACTTTTTTTCGGCTTTGAATGACAATGGCAATGGTATACGAGATCAGGGCAAGGTTGACAATTGAGATGCCGGCAATCAGGACAGGTTTCATCGTTTCCGGTGTTTTGTGAGGATGGCAAAGATAGAAATATTAAATTGTGAATTAATTAACATGCAGAAATATAGATGTTTACATTTATATTTGTATCTTTGACTTAAGAAACCAACTCATCTGACTTGAAAATCCTTCTTACCGGGGCGACCGGATATATAGGAAAACGATTACTTCCCGTTCTGATGGAGAACGGTCACGAAGTGATTTGTTGTGTGAGGGATAAACGGCGTATGGTTATTGACCCCGACTGGTCTTCCAGGCTTACAGTTATAGAAGTAGACTTCCTTCAGAAGGAGTCCCTCAAAGCCATTCCTAAAGAGATAGATGGAGCCTATTACCTGATCCATTCGATGACTTCCACGGCCAATGGGTTTGATCTGGCCGAAGCCATTTCGGCTCACAATTTCAAAGATTACATGAACACCACACAGGTCAAGCATGTGATCTTCCTAAGTGGGATGGTTAATGACCCAAAACTCTCAAAACACCTGGCATCCAGGAAGAATGTGGAAGACATTTTAAAAGAAGGTACATATAATTTCACAACACTTAGGGCAGGAATTATCATCGGATCGGGCAGCGCTTCCTTTGAGATCATCCGAAACCTGGTGGAGAAACTACCGGTGATGATCGCTCCACACTGGCTGTTAACCCGCTCCCAACCAATAGCAATCAGGGATGTGATCTATTGCCTTGAGAAGGTGTTGTTTAAGCCCGAGTGCTTCAACAAAAACTATGACATCGGCGGTCCGGATGTCATGACTTACAAGGATATGCTGGTGGAACTGGCTAGGTTCAGGGGGTTAAAACGAAGGGTGATTGCGATGCCAGTTTTATTCCCAAAACTCTCCTCCGTCTGGCTTTTTCTATTCACTCCTGTCTCTTTTTCGCTGGCTACCCATCTTGTCAACAGTATGCAAGTTGAAGTAGTAGCCAGAAACGACAGGTTACACCGTCTTCTCGAAGTATGTCCCATGGCATTCTATGAAGCCGTGGAGGAGGCTTTTGTCAATATACGCCAGAACTCGATCATCTCCAGCTGGACTGATGCCATGACACGTGGAAGGGTCAGCCCAAATCTGTCAAAATATATTGAGATCCCCCAACACGGCTGTTTTGAAGACATACGGTCAGTTAAAGTGGAGGATATTGAACTTATAACGAATAAAATCTGGTCTATTGGCGGTGATAATGGGTGGTATTATGCCAACTGGCTCTGGAAACTCAGGGGGATGACCGACAGGCTGATCGGCGGTGTTGGGTTAATTCGCGGACGACGTTCTATTGACCGGATACATGCTGGCGACACCCTCGACTGCTGGCGGGTGCTGGTTGCCGATAAAAAGAGCCATCGGCTGCTTCTTTATGCCGAAATGAAGATGCCAGGCGAAGCATGGCTGGAATTCAGCATTAAAAATAACACGCTTACCCAAACCGCCACCTTCAGACCCAAAGGCCTCTCCGGCCGGCTCTACTGGTACCTGCTCCTGCCTTTCCATCGCTCTGTCTATCAAGGAATGATCAGAAAGCTGGCGAAAGACGAGTGACGAGGGACGAAAGAGGTGAGAAGTGAGGTAGGGAGGTAGCCAAATTTTATCAACAATCCACAGCCTAATAGCAAATCTTCTAATTTCTAATTTCCTAATTTCGTATTTCCTAATTTCCTAATTTCCTAATTTTCTAATTCCCAAATGACCAATGACCAACTCCCTCGACCTTCCTTTCGTCCGAAACCACTTCCCTGCCCTGCAGGATGATTTCATCTTCATGGATAACGCAGGCGGATCACAGGTACTGGAATCCGTAATCGACCGAACAAGCGAGTTCTTTCGCCACCATTATGTACAGCTGGGAGCCTCATACGAAGTGTCGGCCCGGGCCGGAAGCCTGCTTGAAGATACGATCGCGGAACTGGCTACCTTTATCCATGCCCGAAATCCGAAAGAGATTGTTGTCGGGCCTTCCACCACCATGCTGCTGCGCATCCTGAGCATCTGCATCAGCAGGCAATGGAGACCGGGAGATGAAGTGATCGTCACCAATTCCGACCACGAAGCCAATGTCAGTTGCTGGACCGACCTTGAGCAAAATGGAATCGTGATTAAGACCTGGAAGATCAACCCGGAGACGTTGCGGTTTGAACTGAATGATCTTAGGAATTTACTGACCGATCGAACCAGGCTGGTTGCCATGGTTCACATTTCGAATATCCTGGGAACAATCAATCCAATCAAAGAGGTGGCCGCATTGGTTCATCAGGCTGGGTCACTTTTTTGTGTAGATGGCGTTGCCGCAGCCCCACACAGGCTGATCGACGTGCAGGAGAGTGACGCCGATTTCTATGCGTTCAGTACATATAAAATCTTTGGGCCTCACCTGGGAATCCTCTATGGCAAACTGGATTTATTGCTTGAGATGGATGGCCTCAACCATTATTTTTTCAGCAAAGAGGATGTTCCGTATAAGTTTCAGCCGGGAAATGTCAACTTTGAGCTCACCTATAGCCTCGGAGCCATTCCGGCCTATTTTTCCAGGTTGCATGATCACCATTTCCCTGAAGAGACATCAAACGACTTCCGAAACAAATACCGCCGAAGTTACAGTCTGATTGCCGGCCATGAAGAGCAACTGGCGAATCAGTTGATTCATTACCTGGAAACAAAACCACCGATCAGGATTATCGGAGAGAGAAGCGGAAGCAGGGAAGTAAGAGTTCCCACTGTTTCATTTGTACATGACCAGTTAAAAAGTTCCGAAGTTGTAGCACGTGCGGATCCCTATAAGATTGGCATCCGCTACGGCGACTTCTATGCCAAAAAAATCATCCAGGATCTCGGCCTTGAAGAACAAGATGGCGTGATCAGGGTGAGTTTGGCACACTACAATACTACTGAGGAGGTGGGTAAGTTGATTGAGGTACTGGAGGGGATACTTTAGAAATTAGGAAATTAGAATAGTATCTTTGCACATACATAAACTGACATATATACCTGCCATGACAGTAAAACACCTTTTTTCTGCTACGTTTCTCCTTCTCAGCTCCCTCCTTTTCAGTCAAACCTTTCAGGAGGTCCCACTAACCATTCCTGGTATCAACAGCGGTGGAACCTCTTGGGGAGATTTTGACAACGACGGAGACCTTGATCTTGTGGTAAACGGACAACTTGCCGACTGGAGTTCTGCAACACTCGTCTATGAAAATATCAACGGTGAGTTTACAGAGGTGACCGGAGATTTCCCTGCACTTTTCAATGGCCTGGCCCGATGGGGAGACTACGACAATGATAACGACCTCGATCTTCTGGTCAGTGGCATGAACGGTGCGGGTGAGGGAGCTACTCTGCTTTACAGGAACGATGCCAGCATTTTTACTCTCGTTGAGACAGACTTTACCGGCATCACATTGGGAAGGATCTTATGGGTCGACGAGAACCGTGACGGATGGCTGGATGTTTTCGTTGCAGGGGACTCCACCTACAACACTCCCGCTGCCAGCCTCTACCACAACAACGCCGACGGGACCTTTTCCATAATGGATGCAAAACTGCCCGCCTCCCTGAATTCATCCTATACTTTCGGAGACTATGACAACGATGGCGATGACGACCTCTTTGTGACAGGATTTTTCGAATTCACCTATGCCAGTAAATTGCTTCGGAATGATGGCAACGGCAGCTTTTCGGACACACAAATCCCATTCGACAGCACGGCATACGGAGATATGATCTTTTTGGATATGGATCTGGATATGGATCTGGATGTCATATACATGGGTAATAACCTAATCGGAAATTACATTGCCCGTGTTTACCGGAACGATGGAAATGACACCTTCACAAAAATCCCCAGTGAAATTGAAGGCGAATGGGTTGGCCAGATTGATGCCGCTGATTTTGATCACGATGGCGATCCCGACCTGGCAATCACAGGAGCTCTCTGCTGCGGCGAAGCGCTGACCGAACTCTATAAAAATGATGGCAATGGTCACTTCACTTTATTTAACAGCATCCTCCCTGCCAGGTCTTTCAGCCAGATCCGGTTCGGCGATTACGACAATGATGGTGACGCAGATATTATATTGACAGGTATTGCCGAGATGACAACGGGACTGCCGATGACTCAGCTATTCCGAAATATGATGGGATCAAATCAATTCGGCATCAACAATCCCCCTTCTCACCCACAGGGACTGGATGTTGATATTGACCTCAACGATGCTACATTCCAATGGTCTCCCGCTTCAGACGATAAAACTCCCTCGGATGCCCTCACCTATAATCTTTATCTTGGGGACATGCCATCATCATTTAACTTTTTTGCTCCTTTAGCAAATTCTTCCAACGGGTACAACAGGGTTTATGCTATCGGCAATGTTAACCAGAACACCTCCTGGTTGGTGAAAGACCTTCCGGCCGGTACCTATTATTGGAGTGTCCAGGCTCTTGACCACTCGCTATCGGGTTCGGAATTCTCCGCCGAACAGAGTTTTGAGATCACCTATATCGGAGTAGAGAAGATCGCTACTGATGCAGGATTGACTCTTTACCCCAATCCGGCAGCAGCATTCGTAAACCTTGTCAGCGAAACGGCAGGCACCCTTGTAATCTCAGATCTTCGGGGATCCTTTATCCAGACCATCAATCTGTCGAAGGGAGAAAGCAAAATCGATATTACCAACCTGACGAATGGAATGTATCTGATCAACTTCACAACGGAAGATAAAACAATCAGAACCAAATTCATAAAGAATTGATTTCTAACTTCGTATTTCTAATTCTTCATTCGTAATTCAAAAACATGGCCTACGGCAAACATTTAGCCGAGCGCATCCGCAGGGAGATGGATTTTACAAAGAGGCCAATGAAAGGGTTTGTCTATGTGGATCCTGAAGGACGTCCCCGTTACAAAACTACGAGCCTTCTAACCTGGGTTTTGCCTTCCAACTGAATCCTCAATAAATAGATTCCAGCTTCCAGATTGATGGGAAACACTATTGCTTGTTCACCGGGAGAACATGCACCCTGGTATAACCTTGAGATCATTTTGCCGCTGGGGGAAAAAATTTCCATGTTTATCAACTCCGATCCGATTGCAGAAAAAGAGACATTCAATCTGTCTACGACCGGATTTGGATATAGTGCTACAGGTGCCGTTTGCTGATCATCAATACCTAATATACTTTGAGGTGCGATCAATGTTGTAGTTTTGGTGTTTAATTCACCGATAACCACAGATGCATAAAAGGTAATGGGGCCCACCCCGATAGGTGGTGCCTGCCACTGAAACGACCAAAGCATCGTATTGTCCTCAGAAGCAAGTTTATGGGTGATATATTTGTTATCGCCAACAAGTTTGGTCTCTGAGCTAGTAATAAGAGTCCCAAGAAGATTCCCGGATACATCCTGGGGTGAAAGCTCGAATCCTTTATTACCGGTGCCAGTTGCGGTTACCACGATGTTGTAGGTGGTTCCTTTGACATAACCGGTTGCTGGAATATCAGAGGTGATCAAACCACCAAGTGGGACAGCAGTTCCTCCCATACAATGTGAACAATTCTGGCCGTCGGCAGGTGAATTTGTGTAACCCGGAGGAGCTCCAACCGGATAATCTGTATTATCCCCTCCTCCAAACCCTGCCATCAGAACTATGAACACAGCTGCACAGGCAGGAATTAAAATTGTGTTAAGTCTCTTCATATTTCTTGTTTTTTACAAATATACACATTTTCAAAAGGGAAGTCACCACCTGCTCGCCGTTGACAGAATGGACTTCAAATCATCTATTATTTGTAATTTAGTCAAAATATTTCAAGGATGAAGCGAATACTCATTATTTCTGGATTTCTTATTACTCTTTTCTACTCCGCGTCTGCCCAGGAGAAGGTTAAAAACGTTATCCTGATGATCCCCGATGGGACCAGCAGCAGTATTTTATCTCTCGCAAGATGGTACCAATTCGGAACCTGCGCCGCCGATAATTGCCGATTGGCAATCGATCCCCTTATCTGCGGGTTGGTATCCACATTTAACTCCGATTCCCCTATCGGGGATTCAGCGCCCACTGGAAGTACTTACGCTACCGGAGTCCTCTCCAATAACGGATTTGTTGCAACGTATCCGGTCTCATCCGGGAAGGATAAAGACCTGATTCATGTAGATTCACTGCGAGCATACCATCCACTCTTCACACTCCTTGAAGCGGCAAAACTTCAGGGAAAATCCACCGGGCTGGTAGTGACTTCTGAGTTCACGCATGCTACCCCAGCTGATTTTTCAGCACACACATTTAATCGAGATGACAAAGAGGCGATTGCAATTCAGATGGTATACAACAACCTGAATGTTGTATTCGGAGGTGGTTTGAACTACCTGGATCCAACTGTTCGAAAAGATGGGATGGACCTCTTGAATGTGCTGCGCTCCCGCAACTATAAACTGGCTACTTCGGTGAATCAGTTTAAAGCGCTCTTACCAACCGACTCACTGGTTTTCGGTCTCTTTGCCAACGATTACCTGCCAAACAATCTAGACAGGATTCCCACCGAAGTTCCTTCGCTCGCAGAGATGACACGCAAAGCGATCAAAATCCTCTCCGAAAACCCTAACGGTTTCTTTCTGATGGTAGAGGGAAGTAAGATCGATTGGTCGGCGCATACAAATGATCCAATTGGTACCATTACTGAGTTTCTTGCCTTCGATGAAGCCGTAAAAGAAGCCATCAGCTTTGCTAATCGTGATGGAAATACGGCTGTTGTGATAGCTCCCGATCACGGTTGTGGAGGCATTACCTTTGGGAACAGCCGCTCGAACGACACCTATGATGTTCTGCCCATTCAAGACCTGATCCAACCACTTCGTGCCTGTAAAATGACAGGAGAAGGAATTTCCTGCATGATCAAAACAAACCCAAAAGATGTCGAAAAGATCTTTTTTGACTACACCTCGATCCGTTTGACCCCGGAAGAGATTGAGGAGGTGTTTGTTGCAGCAAATGCAACTGACAAATACAAGTTACCAACCATCGTTGCTAACATCATTAATAAACGGACCTATGTAGGGTTTACGACAGAGGGTCATACCGGGGAAGATGTCCTACTGGCGGTTTTTCATCCGGGACAATACCGGCCTTCGGGAGTGATAACCAACAGGCAACTAAACCAATACATATCTGAGATTCTGGGTATTAAAGATCTGAATTCATTGACAGAAGAGAGATTTTCCATTGACACCCTTGCATTGAAAGGAATGACCTGGACAATCCAACAGGCAGAAAATTTCCGCCAAAAACTGGTAATCAATGCTCCAAACGAGGCCAAAATCCATGCCGAGATCGATGCCTCTACAGATTATATCATAATCTTCAAAAAGGATAAACCGGTGAAAATGATCCCCTTGGGTTCCCTTGCAATTTTCGTTGAGCCATTGCAACATTTTTTTATCCCAAAAAATCTTGGGGTGATGTTGAAAGAAGAATTGCTCCACAAATAATAACCGCCTGTTAATTTCGTTTTATTTTGAATTAGTCTTATTCTTGTATATTACAAACTAGACATCAAGATATTATGAAATCATTGATACACAGGTCCGCATCTCGGGGGCAGGGTGATTATGGTTGGCTCAAGACCCGGTATACATTTAGTTTCGCCAGTTATCACAACCCGGATAGGGTTCAATTTGGAGCTCTCAGAGTTTTAAATGATGACTGGATTGAAGGAGGCACCGGCTTCGACACGCACCCTCATGACAACATGGAGATTGTCACGATCATGCAACATGGAGAGCTGAATCATGGTGACAGCATGGGGCATACAGAAATCCTGAAACCCAATGAAGTCCAGGTGATGACAGCGGGATCAGGCATCTTCCATTCCGAACGAAACAACCTTCCCAATACCTCGATTAAACTTTTCCAGATCTGGGTATTCCCACGTGAGAAAAACTTGAAACCACGGTACGATCAAAAGTGGTTTGATCCGGAGATGCGGAAGAACGCATGGCAAACCCTTGTATCTCCGCTGGGAGAACAGTCTCTGATGATCAACCAGGATGCATGGTTTTCAAGGACATCGTTGCAAAAAGGGAAACAACTCTCGTATGAACTGAATGGGGAGAAACAAGGCGTATATCTTTTTGTTTTCGAAGGATCTGTAACCGTTGGTGATCTGGAATTGAACATTCGGGATGGAGCAGGCATCTGGGATACCCGGGAGATCAATGTCGTGGCGAAAGAGGATAGTGATGTCCTGTTGATTGAGGTTCCTTATTCGTGATCCAGGATCTTTCATATCTTTGTCGATCTCATACAGCGAACAAGTGATCCTCAACTATCTGAATCAGAGTTACCCGTTGGTCGAGAACCGCTGGAAGATTATCCTTCCAATCAGTGTGTTCGTCTGCCTGTTTATGGTTGTTTTCCAACCATTTGGCCTTAATGATTATTCTGGCCCTAATAAATATTTTACTCTTGGAGGATATGGGCTGGTCACACTTTTAGTCCTGCTCTTTGATCTATACCTGATTCCTACTCTCCTCCCCGGGCTTTTAAAGGAGGAGACCTGGACTGTCTGGAAAGAACTACTTTTTCTTCTCTGGATTCTCTTTTCGATTGGATTAGCCAACCTCTTTTACACCTCTTTCTTTTTTCATCTCAGGTTATCCCTGACAAACATTGTAATCGTACAACTCTTCACTCTCTCCATTGGAATCATCCCGATTACAATTTTGACCATTGTTAAACAAAACTACCTTAACCGCAGGAACAGGATAAGCGCCGATCAACTCTCTGCCGGCATCGGGCATCGTCAACATCCTCAAGCTACCGGTTCCCAGGTCCTTTTTGCATCAGACAATGGTAAAGATGAAATTCGGGTTGCGATCCCGGATTTGCTTGTTGTTGATTCAGAAGGAAACTACATTACCATTTCCTATTTACTCGATGGAAAACCCCAATCTGTGCTTCTTCGAAATACCTTATCCTATGCCGAAAAGGTTGTTTCTTCCAATCCCGTAGTATTCAAATGTCACCGCTCTTATCTAGTAAACCTCGACCAAATAACAAAGGTCAATGGCAATTCTCAGGGGTACCGATTGATTATTCCCGGCGTATCGATTGAAATTCCAGTTTCCAGGGGTAATTCAACTCGTCTGAAGGAACTTCTCAGCATCTAGTCCAACATTTCAGCATGCATTTCATCCCGGGGAATTAGTCATTTCGTCCCATTTCCTGCCATTCGTCCCAGAACTATTCCACTCACACCAAATCCCTTGACAGGCAAGCAATACCGCTGTATTATTGCAACATCAAACCCGTGGAGACGCGAAAGAACAGACGCGATTAATCGCGTCTCTACCATAAAAAAAAACAAACAATGAAAAAACTATGGATTATCGGAATCGCAATTATTTTATTGGCTACCGGACTTGTTCTCGCATACAGTGGATACAATGTAGGAGACACCGGTGACTATGCACTGGGATATTTCTCAGTCGGACAATTCTCAGTTGGAGTCTTCTCAGCCGGGATGTTTTCAGTAGGAATTTTCTCCGCGGGAATATTCAGCGTGGGAGTCTTCTCAATCAGCATTTTCAATGTTGGCCTCTATGCCCTTGGATTCTTTATCTGGGGATGGAAAAAACGCTATCCGAAAGTCCGGCTGGCAGCAGCGGAAGAGGAAAATGAGAGTGAAAGGGTGTGAGAGTGTGAGAGTAAGAAGTAAGGGCAGATGTTTCTTGAAACTAGAATCTCGAAACTCGAAACTTCATCACTTCGCTTTAGAATACTCCTGAGTAAACGCAATCGTTCCAGGCAACAAAGTGCCCTTCTCAAACCCGATCACCATCAAGGCATCATCGGGGACTGGGAAGGGCACTATTACTTTCCAATCGCTCGCTTTCTGGAAGCCAAATCAGGCGCCCAATCATCTTTTAAAATAGCGTAAATACAACTATCCTTGATCTCTTCGTTCTTGATGATATTCTTCCGGAATGTCGCTTCATGTCTGAACCCGGCTTTCTCAAGAGCCCGCCGTGAAGCTAAGTTATCAGCATAGGGTTCGGCATAGATCCGAATAATATCAAAAGATTCAAACCCATACTGTACGATCGCCTTCAACGCTTCTGTGATGATCCCTCTCCCCCAATATTGCTCTCCAAGGAAATAGCCAATCTCGGCATTCATCCGGTAGACATCCAGTTTCAGAGTAATTGCAATACTTCCGACAGCCTCTCCATCAACCTCGATAGCAAAATACTTTTCCGGATTGTTCATGGATTTTACCAGTTCAATCCACTTCTTGGCATCGGTTCGGGTATATGGGTGAGGGAATAAATCCCGAAGCTGATCGGCCACCCTTTTATTATTGGCATGATGGCATAGGGACTTGGCATCGGAGTCGTGCCAAGGTCGTAATATGAAGCCGGGACATTGGATGATCATGGCTGTGGTTCGTTTTCGGGTGCAAATATAAAGAATTGCAGGATGCCAGTTGGCAATTGGCAGTTGGCAGTATTCCTCTTACCTTTGCCAGATAGTTCAGTACGATGCATAGATTCCAAAAATTCCTCAACTGGTTTTTCAAGATTGCGCTTTACCTTGCCATCGGCTTCTTTGGCGCCACCTTCTTCTTTGTCCTGCTCTATAAATTCGTCCCGCCTCCAATCACCCCATTGATGGTGGTCAGGTTGCTGGAGGAGCCGGCAAAAGGGCAAACACACAGGCTTTACAAGGATTGGGTCCCACTGAAAGAGATCTCCCCAAATCTGCAAACAGCTGTTATGGCATCAGAAGACAACCGTTTCCTCCAACATTTCGGATTTGATCTGGATGCCATTAAAGATGCGCAGGAGTACAACGAAAAGCAAAATGGAAAACGGCTTCGGGGAGCCAGCACCATTTCCCAGCAAACCGCCAAGAATCTCTTTCTTTGGCCGCAACGCTCATGGGTAAGGAAAGGGCTGGAAGTTTACTTCACCTTCCTGATCGAACTCACCTGGAGCAAACGGCGGATCATGGAGGTTTATCTTAACATCATCGAGATGGGCAAAGGCATCTATGGTGCTGAAGCCGCCTCCCAGGCATACTATCATAAACCAGCGGCCAAACTGACCCGCGGGGAGAGTGCTCTGATTGCCGCCATCCTCCCCGATCCGCGAAGGCGAAGTCCTGTAAATCCTTCACCGTATCTATTGGAAAGGCAGCAGTGGATCCTCTGGAATATAAACAACATCGGCAAGATCGATTACTGATTTTACCTGTTGCTTCGTATCGAAAGTGCGAAAATTTTTCGTAATTTTGCACCCTTAATTTATTAGCTAAACCCTTACGATTATGGCAAAAGATGTGAAAGAGAAGAAGTATGTCTACTTTTTTGGCGGCAAGAAAGCCGACGGAACTGCAAAAATGAAAAACCTGCTTGGTGGCAAAGGCGCCAACCTGGCTGAAATGGTGAATATAGGTCTGCCGGTACCTGCCGGTTTTACCATCACAACAGAAGTTTGCACCTACTTCAACGATCATGGGAAAAAATACCCCGCTGAACTTAAAAAACAGTTAAGTGAGGCATTGAAACAGACAGAGAAAGAGATGGGTGCCATCTTCGGCGACAAAAAGAATCCACTTCTTGTTTCCGTTCGCTCCGGCGCCCGCGCTTCGATGCCAGGAATGATGGAAACGGTGTTGAATGTTGGTTTGAACGACATCACCCGTGATGGACTGATCAAGAAGACTGGCAACCCGCGTTTTGTTTACGATTCACAGCGCCGGCTGATCCAGATGTATTCCGACGTGGTGATGGAAAAGGCTGCTGGCATCGAGCCGAATGAGGGCAAAGGCGTCCGCGTCCAACTGGAACGTGAACTGCATAAAATGAAGGAGAGCAAGGGATACATGTCCGATACCGATCTTACGGCAGATGATCTCAAGAAGCTGATTGATATTTACAAGAAAAAGGTACTGGATGTTCTCGGGAAGCCTTTTCCAGAAGATCCAATGGAACAACTCTGGGGAGCCATTGGCGCCGTATTCCAGAGCTGGAACGGAAAACGGGCTATCTCCTACCGCCTGATCGAAGGTATTCCGCACGAATGGGGAACCGCCGTTAACGTTCAATCGATGGTCTTCGGCAACATGGGCGACAGCTCTGCCACCGGTGTAGCCTTCACAAGAAATCCAGCAACCGGCGAGAACTATTTTTACGGAGAGTGGCTGGCCAATGCACAGGGTGAAGATGTTGTTGCCGGAATCCGTACTCCTAATCCTATCAACGAGGTTGGCAAGAATGAACACACCATTCATCTGCAGTCACTCGAAACAGCGATGCCCAAAGTTTACAAAGCCCTCAACAAGATCCAGCTCAACCTGGAGAAGCACTACAAGAACATGCTGGATATCGAGTTCACAATCCAGGATGGGACTCTTTACATGTTGCAGTGCCGTGTTGGGAAACGCAATGGTCCGGCTGCCGTGAAGATGGCTGTCGCCATGTACAAAGAGAAGTTGATCTCCAAAGAGGATGCTGTAATCCGTGTGGAACCCAGTCAGCTTGATGAACTCCTGCACCCAATCCTCGATCCAGCTGCCGAAACTGCTACAAAACCTCTTGCAAAAGGTCTTCCTGCAGGACCCGGCGGAGCTACCGGCAAGATTGTATTTACGTCGGAAGCAGCTGTTGAGTGGGAGAAGAAAGGGATCCAGGTCATCCTTGTCAGGGAAGAGACCAACCCTGAAGATATCGAAGGGATGCGTGCCGCTATCGCCATTCTAACTGCCCGCGGTGGGATGACAAGTCATGCTGCTCTCGTCGCCCGTGGCTGGGGAAAATGCTGCATCGTTGGTGCAGGCGGACTTAAAATTGAAGCATCAAAGAAGACCATGACCATTGGTGATAAAATTTTGAAAGAGGGTGATTTCATCTCACTGAATGGATCAAAAGGCTACATCTATGACGGCCAGATGCCGATGATCAAGGCAGCTGAAGAGAATCCTGATTTCCAGGCATTCATGAAGATCTGTGATGCGGTTCGCACTATGAAGATCCGTACCAATGCCGATACTCCTGAAGACGCTGCAAAGGCAAGAGCTTTCGGAGCCGAAGGGATTGGACTCTTCCGTACCGAGCATATGTTTTATGGCCTGGATGCCGAGAAACCGCTTTTCCTCTTGCGTAAGATGATCGCATCGAAAAATGAGGCCGAACGCCGCAAAGCGTTAAATGAACTCTACCCCTATGTAAAGGCAGATATGAAAGGTACGATGGAAGCAATGGACGGCTTTCCTGTAACCATCCGCACGCTCGACCCACCCCTGCATGAGTTTATTCCTCACAGTGCATCCGGACGGAAACAGCTGGCAGAGAGCCTGGGCATTTCCAGTACCGAATTTGACCGACGTGCCGAAGCGCTGAATGAAAACAACCCAATGATGGGTCACCGGGGTGTTCGTTTGGGCATCACCTATCCCGAAATCACTGAGATGCAGGTGAAAGCCATCTTTGAAGCAACAGCTGAACTGATAAAAGAGAAAAAGAAACCCTTCCCAGAGATCATGATACCTGTCACCTGTTCGGAGAATGAGTTGAAGGACCAGTTTGCACTGATCGAGAGGGTTTATAGGGAGGTTTGCACCAAGATGAAGATCAAAGAGATCCCGTATATGTTTGGAACCATGATCGAGATCCCGAGAGCCTGTCTCACAGCCGATCAGATTGCGCGTTCGGCCCAGTTTTTCTCCTTCGGCACCAACGACCTTACCCAGATGAGCTTCGGCTTCTCACGTGACGACATCGGCGGGTTCCTCCCCGACTACCTCGAGAAAAAGATCCTGCCGGTTGATCCGTTCCAGGTGATCGATTTCGACGGCGTGGGCGAACTTATCAAGATCGCGGTTCAGAAGGGACGCAAAACCCGCAAAGACCTGAAGATCGGCATCTGTGGCGAGCATGGCGGAGAGCCGGCATCCGTGGAATTCTGCTTCCAGCAGGGATTCAACTACGTGAGCTGCTCCCCGTTCCGCGTACCCATCGCCCGTTTGGCAGCTGCGCAGGCAGTAGTGAGGGCGCAGGTAGCGAAGCCGGTGAAGAAGGCGAAAACGGTTAAAGGGAAAAAATAGCAATCATCCCTAATGAATTAAAGGCTGTCCCAATCCGGGGTGGCCTTTTTTATGTATATTTGTTGTGTAAATATAAAGCGTACTGCAATATGTCAAAAAAAGTCCTGATTATCGGCGGAGGCATCGCAGGCCTTTCGGCAGGCTGTTACGCCCAGATGAACGGGTACGATTCCGAGATCTTTGAAATGCACACCATCGCCGGAGGGCTTTGTACAGGCTGGAAGCGAAAAGGATACACCTTCGACGGATGCCTGCACTGGCTGGTTGGCAGCGACCCCTCATCCAGCTACTACCCGCTGTGGGAGGAGATCGGTGCAGTACAGGGAAAGAAGATGGTCACGTACGACTATTTTACCAAAGTCATTGATAAAGCAGGAAGGACCTTTACTGTTTATACTGATCCTGACAGGCTTTGTAAGGAGATGATGAGGATCGCTCCCGAAGACAAAAAACAGATCAATAAAATTGTCAGGGATATCAAGGTTTTGATGAACAATGAAATGCCTCCGGAGTTTACTTTAAAAGGCATTGTTCCTGCAATCCGAAGTATCCTGATGATATACAAATACCGTCAGCCTATTCGTGAGCTGGCAGAAAAATTCACCAATCCAATCCTGAAGAACTTCTTTGTTAAAGGTCTCGACTGGGGCGAGATGTGCAGTGCTTTCCTGCTTTGGACCCTGGCACTGATGGGGAACAACAAGGCAGGTTACCCAATCGGAGGCTCGCTTGAGTTTATTGAATCAATTGTGAAGAGATACAATCAGCTGGGTGGATCGATTCATTTTAAATCACGGGTATCTGGCATTATCATTGAAAACAACCAGGCTGTCGGCATTAGATTAAATGATGGAACAGAATACCAGGGAGATATCATCATCTCAGCTGCAGATGGCCATACTACTATTTTCAACTGGCTTCAGGGGAAATATACAAGTCCTGCTGTAACGAAGGCATATTCTGAATATACCCTATTCCCTCCCCTTGTCTATGTTTCGCTTGGGATTGATGCCGATTACTCCCAAGAACCTTATAGCCTGAGCTTTGAAACTAGAAAACCATTCCATATTGGGAAAGATGAGATTACCTCTTTATCTCTCCGCAATTACCATATAGATCGAACCCTGATGCCACCCGGGAAATCTGTCTTTACCATCATGATCAATGCTGATTTCGATTACTGGGAGGAGCTGAAAAATGATCGTGAAGCATATATTGCCGAAAAAAAGAGAATCGCAGATGCCGTGATTGACAACCTCAACGAACTCTATCCCGGATTGAAAGAGAAAATTGAAGTCATAGATGTGGCTACACCAAACACCTTCGTCAGGTATACCGGAAACTGGCGCGGCTCTTACGAAGGCTGGATGATGGACCGAAAATCCCTGAGTCAGCGAAACCTGATGACCCTTCCCGGATTACATAATTTTTACCAGGTAGGCCATTGGGCAGCTCCCGGAGGAGGATTACCTGCAGGACTTATCACTGGACGGATGGCCGTTAAAAAGATCTGTCAAAAGGACGGTAAGAAGTTCGTTACCAGCAAGCCCTGATGTCAGTGGCAATTTGGTCACAACTTACCTCTTACCTCTCACTTCTTACGTCTTACTTACTCTCCGGCCTGTCATACTTGCAGCAACCAGGCAATTTTGCGTAGACACTATCATCAGCCTTTACATTGTCTGTATCGTGACCGACTTTTGCAACAGCCTCTTCAATTTTTAATGCAGTAGTTTTCGCGTCGTCATAGGTCACCTTCAGCATCTTCTCAGTTGCGTCCCAGGTGGCTTTGGTAACGCCTTCAACCGATTTGGCAGCTTTCTCAATCCGGCTTTTACACATACCACACTCTCCGTATACTTTAATACTCTCTGTTTTCCCGTCTTTGGCAAACATAGATGTCATGCCGATAAAAAGCATCACTGCAACTAACATCATTGATTTTGTTTTCATTGTTTTTTAGATTTAAAGGTTAGTATTAATTGATAATTGAAATTTGAAATTAGGAAATTAAGTCATTAAGGTCAATAAAGGAACGTCTTACCTCTTACGTCTTACGTCTCACATCCCCCGTCCTTCGTCACTTAAGCGTTTCCCGTGTCTCCCCGCATTTCAGCATAGCTTCTCCGAAGTATGGATTCCTGATTTCGTCTGACTTGCTGAACCAATATGCTCCTTTATTGTCAAATGCCATGGGACAATATTGATAGAAAGTCGTTTCACCCGCCAACCCATATGTTTTGATGACTTTGTATAGTGAAAGGTTGAATCCTGAAAAGGCTTTCCGCTGGGTTTCAAGGTCAGTACTGCCTATCATCTTTTCAAGTGACTTTTCAAGGGTGGATGCTTGACTCATCCATATTTCGTGTGCTTTCCCCTTCAACAGTTTCATATCTACTTTACCGAGTGTGGTCTTGACGACACCAGCAGATTTTTGAACGGCGGCCACATCCGAATCCACAAAAGCATTCTTCATTGCCAGATAGGTATCGTATACTTCACTTACCTGCGCAACAAATTTCGAAGGAACTTCTCCTTTCAACGACTCACGCTTTTCTATCTGGATCTTGCCATGATCATGACCAGCAGATGAGGTTCCACCAACCGGATTCATCATACTGGGTTTGCCTTCAAGTTGGGCTGCTGCATCCACGCTGAAGGTTCCTTCCGTAACAATCTCCTCCCCTTCAGTCAGTCCGTCGACCACCACATAACTGTTTCCAAGCCGTGGACCCAATGTGATCTCCCGCATCTTAAACGTAGGTTCCTTCTCATCAGCCAGCCTGACATAAACAACTGACCGTTTCCCTGTCCACATAACGGCTGACCTGGGAATAACCAGGTTGTTTTTAAATTGATCGGTGTGTGCCTGAATCACTCCTGTTACAAACATTTCGGGTTTCAGTTGCCCGTTTGCATTAGGGAGCTCCACCCGCACTTTTGCTACCCTTGTCATAGGATCCACAAATGGATCTACAAATTTCACATTTGCCTGAAACGTCTTCCCCGGCATTGCCTGAAGGGTAAAAGTAATTTTGTCGCCCGTGCGGATAAACGGCAGATCCTGCTCATAGGCATCAAAAAGCACCCAGAGTTTCGACAGGTCGGCAATATCAAACAGGGTTGTTCCGCGACTCACATAATCCCCCACGTTAACCCTGAGCGCCATCACAATACCAGAGGTGTTGGCCAGAACGGGGACTTCGGTAGTGACCTCTCCCGATTGCTCGATAGCCGCAATCTGATCCGGTGCCATCTTCCATTGCCTGAGGCGTTCCCGGGCGGCTTCCAGAATGGCTGGCTGCAAGTCTTTCATCTTCATCGCTTCCAGCAAATCCTGCTGTGCTTTGATCAGTTCCGGCGAATAAATCTTAGCAAGGATCTGACCCTTTTTAACCGTCTCTCCGGTAAAATTCACCTCGAGCTCTTCGATCCGACCGGGGATATGGGCAGGTTGACTCTGTAATAACCGTTCATCGGGCTGTACTATACCAAAGAGACGAATCTCCCTCTTTGATTGATTTGTTGATACCACCGAAGTCTGAACATTGGCCAACGCAATTGCCTCTGGCGAGAGCTGGATTGCTGTGGGATCCTGGGTCACACCGCCCTGTATCAGAGGGATCAGATCCATGGCGCAAATCGGACATTTCCCCGGTTCATGCATGCGGATCTGGGGATGCATGCTGCAGGTCCAGATCTCTTCCTGTGCCGAAACTCCTTGGTGTTCATGGTTATCAATTTGCTCTTGATTCTTGTTCGGACCGCTACCTGAGGAATGGAAAAATAACCATCCGGCAAAAAGGCCTATCCCAAGTAAACTAATTGTTTTTATATACCTGTAAATCCTGGCCCTGTTCTTTTGTATTCCCTTGATATACTTTTTGAATTTCTCTATCCGTTTCATTGTTTTCTCCTTTATTCAGTTTGAGCACCACCAGCCTTCGCCATCAGGCGGTCAAGAGTGGCCAGTGCAATATTATTTTCCACCATGGCTGAAATTTTAAGCAGTTCATAGTCGAGTAACTGTTGCTCGATTTTCAGCAGTTCATCCAGTCCGGTTCCCGACACACTGAATTCCACGATCATCAGATTCAGGGTTTTTTGTGCCAGGTCCGATTGCCGGGTATAGAGCTGGATTCTTCTTGTAGCATCGTTCTGCCTTTTTAGTACATTCTGATAATTTACAGAGAGGGAATTCTTCATGGCAGAGATTTGATTCACGGTAGCCATACTCAAGAATTCCGCCTCTTTTCTCTGGGCAGAGTATTTACCCCGGTAGATGGGAAGTGTAATTTTTCCCATTGGCATAAACATGTCCTTCCCGTTCATCATCGACGTATTTCCGTCTCTGGGGTTGATCAACATATAGTCGATCCCCAGTCCGAACATCGGATAGCTCATCCGTTTCGACATTCGGATGCGCTCGTCAAAGGCTGCCTTCTCAGCAGCAAGCATACTCAGCATCGTATTGTTCGACCAGATGCTGTCCCGCGTAGCCAAGAAAGATCCGATTGGAAACTCCTGCCCGAGGGTATCCGGAAGAAATACAGGCATATCGGATCGCCGGTTCAGGAGGCTGTTCATTGTTATGGTCAAAACGGTTTGTTGTGTTCTCCAGTCGGCCAGGCGATTTTCAAGGTCCCCCATTTCAATCTGGATCCGGTACAGACTGATCAGGTCGGAAGAGCTGCCCATCTGACCCATCCCGCCACCAGTCATATTACCTGACGTTTGGCCCATATTCGATCCTGTTGATCCGCTGGCCTGACTACCTGAGGCGTTGCCAGACATACCACCAGACATACCACCTGCCATTCCTCCTGTTGTATTTCCTGAAGCCGTTCCCGACGATCCTTGTGAATTGCGCTGCAACGCTTGTTGATTGGAGCCAGATTCAGAGGTGCCGGGTGTCGATGTTGAGAAACGTGTAAGAGCAATCCGTTCAATGGCCTTCAGGAGCTCGAGGTTTTTTTGTGTTACACTGATCTGTGACCGATTCAGGTAGAGTTCGAGCCAGGCTTTCCGTACATTGAAGAACACCTCCTGCTTTACATCCCTGAATGATTCAAATTTTGCTTTCGCCATCAGGGACGCTTCATCCCGGGCCGAACGAAGTGATCCAAACCAAGGGAACATCTGCATCAGCTGAAAATCAGCCACCTGATTCCCTCCCAGCAGTTCCATAGGCTTGATGAAGACTCCAAAGCTAAATTCAGGATCAGGCAGCCCACCCGCCTGAGGAGCTTTTTCCATTGCCGCGAGGTACTCGTTGAACTTCGCCTTTACTGAGGGATTGTTCTTTGCCGCAAGTTCAAGGTAAGCTGCCAGGGAGTCGTGCATAATAGTCTGACCCCTGATAACACCTGAAACCAACAGGACAATTACCACTAGATAAACCCTCAAAAGGAATATCTGAGGAATACTCCAGGGAATCATCCGGTGAATCACCCTTCGCATGTGAGATCGTATTCTATTTAATATTTTCATTTCGCACTAATTCTTTCTAATTTCCAATTTCTTACTTCACACATCTTACATCTTACATCTTACATCTTACATCTTACGTCTTACGTCTTACGTCCCTCGTCCTTCGTCTCACGGCATTTTCGCGCCAAATCGCCTGCAGCACAGGTACCACAAACATCGTCATCATCTGAATGATCATGCCTCCAAACGTCGGGATGGCCATCGGCACCATGATATCCGCCCCTTTTCCTGTGGAAGTTAGTACGGGAAGCAGGGCAATGATCGCCACCGCGGCTGTCATCATTGCCGGGCGAACACGCTTCTTTCCTGCCTCCACAACGGCTTCCTGAACCTCAAACACCGTAGACGGGTTCTTTCTTTCAAACACCTGGTGGATATAGGTTCCCATAATCACACCGTCGTTGGTAGCAATCCCGAAAAGGGCAATAAATCCAACCCACACAGCAACACTGAGGTTGATCGTATGCATCTGAAAGAGATCACGCATATTCATATCTGCTAAGGAGAAGTCCATAAACCACCCCTCTCCATAAAGCCACAGCATGATAAAGCCACCGGCAAATGCGACAAATACGCCGGAGAAGTGAATGAGTGACGCGGTAATGGTGCGGAATTGGAAATAGAGTAGCAAAAAGATGAGGATCAGGCTGATCGGGACAAGGATTAGCAGTTGCTTTGTGGCCCTCACCTGCTGCTCGTAATTACCGGCGAATTTATACGTCACATTTTTCGGCAGCTGGAGCTCTCCGTCTTCTATCTTCTGCTTGAGTATCTTATCGGCTTCCTCCACTACATTTACTTCAGCGATGCCCGAGTGCTTGTCGAAAATGACGTACCCGACGAGAAAGGTATTCTCACTGCGGATCATTTGGGCTCCCTTCACATAATCGATGCTGGCTACCTCATTCAACGGGATCTGAGCCCCTGTCATGGTTGGCACCAGGATCCGGCCAAGGTCTTCGGGGTTGTCACGCAACTCCCTGGCATACCGCACCCGGATAGGAAATCGTTCCCTTCCCTCTACGGATGTACTCAAGGTCATACCTCCCACAGCCACCTCCAAAATTTCCTGGACGTCACTTACAGTCAACCCATATCTGGCCATCGCCTCCCTGTCGAGGTTGATTTCCAGGTAAGGGGCACCCACTGCTCTGTCATAGAATACCGAAGCGGCCTTTACGGAGGGAACATCTTTCATGGCTTGTTCAAACGCCATTCCTGCCTCCTCAATCGACTCCAAGTCGGGTCCATATACTTTGATACCCATTGGAGCCCGCATACCCGTTGAAAGCATCACCAGACGCGTCTCAATCGGTTGCAACTTGGGGGCAGAAGTCAGTCCGGGCAGATTGGTGACTTTGACAATCTCTTTCCAGATGTCGTCAGGACTTTTCAAAAACGATCTCCACTGCCTGAAATACTCTCCTCCATCTTCGGGGATCAGGGAATCTGCCGGGATGATCCGGAAGCCATCCCGGTCGGGGTGATAGGTTGTTTCATCAATCAGCACAAAGTTGTCCTCTTTGTCAACCTTGAACCGCATCCGGTGTCCGTTTTCATCCAGGATAAACTCTGGGCGGTAATTGATCGTGTTCTCAAACATCTGTACGGGTGCGGGATCCAATGCCGAGTTGACCCGTCCCCATTTGCCAACCGCCATCTCCACTTCGGGAATGGAGATCAGTCCTCTGTCCAGTTTTTCAATGTAATCGAGGTTCTTCTCAATACTGGTATGTGGCATACTGGTCGGCATCAGCAGGAAAGAACCTTCGTCCAGGGCAGGCATGAACTCTTTTCCGATGCCCGGGAAGTTCTTATCCGCACCTCTCCAGAAGGCTGTTTCCCTGACATCGAGGTGTATCGCCTGGAGACCGGTCGCAGCCCACCCGAATATCTTGTCAAATCCCAGCCAGATCACTGCCCCGAAAAGGATGGTTATCACAGGAAGAGATAAAAACTTCCATTTATGTTTCAGGCACCACCGAAGCATCGGTTCATAATAGTGGACAACGATAGAAAGTGCCCCCAGAATAAGGGCAATGATGCCAAACACGAAAAGGAAATTAACGATCGATCTGTTGTGTGCTCCCAGAGGCAGCCATTCGGCGGCCAGGTAATACATGGCAAACAGCAAAATGATTGCAATGTTGATCAGGGTATGGAGGTGGGTGTACCTTTTTTCCCATTGAGGCTTTAGCAGGTTGTTGATGCCGATAGCCGAAAGCGCGAGCGCAGGCCAGTCTCCCCAGATAGCGACCAATAGAATGCCGGCAAGGATCAAAAGTCCATTCCACCACAATCGAATCCGTTTCTTATCAAACCGGAGGGAGAAAAGGAAGTAAGCCAATGTTGGCAGTACCACAATTCCCAAAATAAATGAGGCGGTTAGGGCAAATGTTTTGGTGAAAGCCAGTGGCCGGAACAACTTCCCTTCGGAAGCCATCATGAAAAAGACCGGCAAGAAGCTGACAATGGTTGTTGAAAGCGCAACGGTTACGGCAGGTGAGACCTCCATCGTGGCTTCCTGAATCAGCTTCAGCAGTTTTGGCCCCCGGGCCCCCTCATTTTCAGGCATCTCGATGTGTCGGACAATATTCTCCACATAGATGATCCCCACGTCGACCATCACCCCGATGGCAATGGCAATCCCCGACAATGCCACAATGTTGGCTTCCACTCCCAGGTAGCGCATGATGATAAACGTCATCAAAACGGCCACAGGAAGCAACCCCGAGATGATGATGGATGCCCGCATGTTCAACAGCAAAACGATGATGACGATGATACTGATCAGGATTTCGTGCGACAGCGCCGATTCCAGGGTGCCTATCGTCTCCCGGATGAGACCGGTGCGGTCGTAGAACGGAATAATTGTGACCTTGGAGATCGTGCCGTCGGGCAAAACCTTCTGTGGCAACCCCTGCTCAATTTCCTTTATTTTATCCTTGACATTATTGATCACCTCCATCGGATTAGATCCATAGCGGGCAACTACGACAGCTCCCACCGCTTCGGATCCCTCCTTGTCGAGTCCTCCCCTGCGTGGTGCAGGTCCAAAAGAGACATGTGCCACATCTTTGATCCGTACCGGCACGTTATTCCGGACAGTAATTACGGAGTTTTCCAGGTCACTCAAACTCTTGATATAACCCAATCCCCTGATCAGGTACTCTACCTGGTTCATCTCGATCGTCTCTGCACCGATATCGAGGTTGCTCTTCTTGACCGCAGACATCACATCCATCAACGAGACCCCGTATGCTTTGAGTGCATCGGGGTTGACATCAACCTGGTACTCCTTGATGAAGCCTCCCACTGAAGCCACCTCCGAAACCCCCCTGGCGGTTGCAAGGCTGTATTTCACATAAAAATCCTGAAGGGTGCGGAGTTCTTGCGGACTCCAGCCTCCGGTGGGTTTGCCGGTCTTTGGATCCCGTCCCTCCAGTGTGTACCAGTAAATCTGTCCAAGGGCTGTGGCATCAGGGCCCAGGGTTGGCTGTACACCCTGAGGCAACGTCCCTGTAGGCAACGAGTTTAGTTTCTCCAGGATCCGGGATCGACTCCAGTAAAAGTCAACGTTGTCATTAAATATGATGTAAATGAAAGACATCCCGAACATAGATGTGCTTCGAATGGTGTTTACACCGGGGATTCCAAGCAATGCTGAGGAGAGCGGATAGGTGATCTGATCCTCAATATCTTTGGGAGACCGTCCCATCCATTCGGTGGCAACAATCTGCTGATTCTCGCCAATGTCGGGGATGGCATCAACCGGAACCGGATCTCGTGGAAGAAAATCGATGGGCCAGTTAAACGGAGCGGTAACCAATCCCCATCCGATGAAGGTCAGCAGCAGAAGCATAGAGACCAACCGGTTTTTCAGGAAATATCCAATGATTTTGTTGAGCATTGTGTAATTAGATTTTCAGAAAACAATCAATGATATCGTAAATCTTTCTTCTTCGTGTCCTTCGTGCTAACCTTCGTGCTCTTCGTGGTAATAAGACTTAACCGCAAAGGCGCAAATGGCGCGATGGGCGCAAAGGGGTCACACCGAACAATTCAATGTGACTTAAGAAAGATCTTCCGGGGAGGGAATTTTGATGGAATGAAGGAGGATGACCAGGGATCCACCCGCTCGGGGAGGAATCAGGAAGTTACAGATATACGGTTGCTCATCACAGGCTTTCTCAGAAACCAATCTGGTATCAGGCATCCGGAAATCAGGCATCTCGAAGGATATTGCAGAAACAGCCAGCTCCTGTACCGGCATCATGAAGATAATTGGTGCCTTGAGATAGGTAACTTCGTTTTTGCATCTGTCGTGGTGTTCTGAATCACATGCATCATGGTTTTCATCGGTACAGCAGGATGGTTCCGGAGGGGTATCCATAATACTGCAGCAGGAATGCCCGGGTTCAACGGCTGTTGAAGTGTGTGAAATGGGAACCGGACATCCGCAGATATGATGATAAATTGCGACACCTGTCGTGCTGAAAAACACTAAGGTTGCTATCATCAAAATATTGAATTGCCTGAGCCGGGACTTCATGTGATAGATATACATGTATTAGACTATAAATATATGAAAAACTTGCGATATGATTAATTATTTTGAATGAGACAGGGAAGGTGCTCTTATTTCACCATTTCACTATTTCACTATTTTAGAAATAGTACCAAATCGACTTGTACTGGCTGATATCCTCACCGTCTTCGTGAAGTCGTTTCAGGTAATCATAAATAGAGATATCGGTATAGAGGTAGTCATCGACAATCGCTATCCTTGACTCCCAGGGATAGAAACGGTAGACACGTTCTCCGCCAGGGGTGATCATAACAGGCTCATGGTCCTGCCATGCCCGCAGATGTGATTTTCCCAGTTTCGGTACATTGAATACCGGCTCGTCGGTCCTGAGAAGTCCGGGCAGCATCCTGGCCTCCTCTTTACGTTCCTGCTGGATCCGTGCAATTGGTATCCTGAAATCGATCGTCTCTTCCTTCCCTTTGGTGTTAAACGTATAATAAGGATCAATTCCTGAGAGTTTCATAAGCCTTCTCATATAGCAAAGCTCATACCGCTTGCTGTTGTAATATGTATAGACAAGCTGGTTATAAATACTGATGCCGGCTTTACGGATACGGTTGATCACAGTGAGAACTTCGGGGGTTATCTCGGGGGGATATTCAAAATGGGTAATGATGCAGACCTCACGTTTGCCCAGGCGATTATAGTTGGAAAGCTTGTCGATGAATTCCTGATCCCAGCGGCAGGGAAGGGTTACCAGGGTTCGGGTTCCGATCCGGATCCTTTCCACATGATCGATTTCGGCTACCGACTGAATGATCTGAAGAAGAATCCTGTTATTCAATGTCATCGGATCACCACCAGTGATCAGTACCTCAGTGATGTATTTATTCTCCCGGATCCAGTCGATGGCAGCTTTCACCTTCTCGTTGGTGATTTTTGCTTCATCAATGTCCTTGATCTCCCAGTTTCGCTGACAATAGACGCAAATCTGGGGACAGGTATCTAATGGCTTCAGGATTACGATCTGGGGATAACGGCGGGTTACGGCGTCAATGGGACTGGTCGATTGTTCTCCCATAAAATCCATGTCACACTTCTCAACCTGATTCTTGTTGACATTCTCACAGTAAGTCACACTGGGGATCACCTGGGCCCTGATGCCTTCGTCGAACTTATTTCTTCCACGTTCGTTGAAAAGTGCCATGTAATATGGGGTGATATGAAACGGTATACGGTATTTCTTAGCCAGTTCAAGACCCCTGATCTCATCCTCCTCAAGATTAACAAGGCTTTGCAGAGTTTTCAGGTCTTTTATCACATACCTTAACTGCCATTTATAGTTTGACCAGTCCCCCTCACTGGCATCAAAATAGTTCAGGATCTTATTTTTCAACTTCAGCCGCTTATCGATGATATCCTGATCAAGTCCACTCTTCATTCTGGCAAAGCTGTCAGTTAGGAGTTTCGAATACTTATCGAGGATTTTTGACCGGGCTTTTCCTGCCAACCGCCCTTTTGTATCTAAAATATCTACTTTGTCGGCTATAAACAAGTCACCGTTGATTCCGCGAAACAGGTACAGAAATTCAGCCAGAAACCCTTTGCGAAGGGATTCAAGTACGCCTGGTTGATTTTGGGCCAGATCGTAGAGAGTCTTTAACGCTGAAAACCCTGTAAGGTCCTCATTCTCTGTCCGGATGATATTTTTCAGAACCCGAATGCATTCCTTGGCCTGGTTCTTCTCAACCTGGTGGAGGGTATAGGGTTTCTCGGTGTAGATATTGAAATAACTGCGTTCAAGATCGTTGAGGTAATGAAAGAATTTATCTCTGGCTCTTTCAGGATTGTCACAGCTCACCAGGATGCCTTTAATCACAGGAGCAGCATTCCACATCTCTTCAAGAAGGTCATTCTTTGAGAGTTCAATTAAAAAGCGATTCGTTTGTATCATGCTTTGCAGTAATTCGATTTAGTTTGGGAAAGTTTTGTTGTGCATTGCGAATGTACAAAATATCGGCCAGAAGCCCAAGTTTTTCTACCTTTACATCTCACCAATAAACCCGTTCAATGAAAATTAATGTCTTGTTGGGTATCACTCTTCTGTTCGTTATCCTTGTCGGGTGTTCCCGGGAGAACGAGCAATCAGCCATTTCTATGAATCAACCCTGGCAGTTTTACCCAGGGGATCATGTAAGGTATCCTGCAACTGACTTTAATGACACAACCTGGGCATTGATATCGCCATCCAAGCCGTGGGAAAGACAAGGTTTTAAAAGCCTGGACGGCTATGCCTGGTATCGGTGTACCGTGATGATCCCTTCTGCACTGAAGCAGCAAGGATATTTCCACGATACCCTTCAGATCTCGCTGGGGAAAATTGATGACTGCGACCAGGTATTCCTGAACGGGAAGTTGATCGGAGAGAACGGCACAACGATTTATAATGAAAGACCTCCGGATACATCCTTTGCTGAGGTCTATGGTCTCTGGGACAAACCAAGGCACTACCTGCTGTCTGTAAATGACCCGAGAATCCGTTGGGATGAAGAAAATACCATTGCGATCAGAGTATACGATTCGGGTGGATTGGGAGGCCTTTTTGACGGGCCTTTTGAACTCTCGATGCTTGACATGGAGGATTACATCCGTTTTGATGCCGCTTCAGCCGGATTTGATTATGGTCCGGGCAACCGTTTAACCAGGAACTTTTCCATCGAAAACCGCTCATCTACCGAAGGATTTCAGGGTGTGCTGAGCATGAATGTATTCAATACCCGCAACAGGAGTTGTCTCTTCAGAAAAGATACCCTGGTCCTGTTGGAACCGGGTTCTATCAGCACCTTCTCATTCACTATTGATAACATCCCGACATCACCGGTATCGGCAGAAGTGTCATTTACCGAAGGAGCATCCGGCATTCCGATATCCGGCATACTGGATCTCCCCTATATACTAACCCCACCGGTACCAGACCATCCAAGGATCAATGGTGCCAGGGTCTTTGGCATAAAGCCGGGGTCTGCCTTTTTCTTTAAGGTTGCCGCTACAGGAACCCCTCCCCTCCGCTTTACGGCAATAGGGTTGCCGGCAGGATTGACCATCGATTCTGAATCAGGTATTATTACCGGGCAAATCAAAACCCGGGGAAGCTATTCCTGTTCCCTGATGGTTACCAACCCGGTAGGAAAAGTTAAACAACCGTTTGCCATCGAAGTGGGAGACCTCATCTCACTTACACCGCCGCTAGGCTGGAACAGCTGGAATTGCTGGGGTTTGAGTGTGAGTGATGAGAAAGTAAGATCCTCTGCGCTGGCGATGAAGGAGAGTGGATTGATCGATCATGGCTGGAGCTATATTAATATTGATGATGGATGGGAAGATACCCATGTTGATGGAAAGATCGTGACAAATGAAAAATTTCCTGACATGAAGGCATTGTGTGATTATGTTCACTCCCTTGGATTAAAAATAGGGATTTATTCTTCTCCCGGACAAACCACATGCGGTGGGTACGAGGGGAGCTATGGTTTTGAACAGGCTGATGCCGACTCATATGCTTCATGGGGCATGGACTACCTGAAATACGACTGGTGCTCTTACTTCCAGATTGCCCCGAAGCCTGATCAGGAGAAACTTGAATATCCATACCTTGTTATGGAGAAGGCACTTCTCTCCACCGGGCGAGACATTCATTACAGCCTTTGCCAATATGGGATGGGCAAGGTGTGGGAATGGGGGGCCAACGTTGGAGGGAACTCCTGGAGAACAACAGGAGATATCACCGATACCTGGGAAAGCATGGCAGGAATTGGATTTAGCCAGGGGATCTGCTCTCCTTTTGCAACGCCCTCACACTGGAACGACCCCGATATGCTTGTTTTGGGATGGGTTGGATGGGGACCACATCTGCATTATACGAGACTAAGTCCAAACGAGCAGTATACGCACATGACTCTCTGGAGCTTGCTTGCTTCTCCGCTACTTCTGGGGAACGACCTGAGCCAGCTCGACCCCTTTACAATGAACCTGCTAACAAACGATGAAGTGCTGGCGGTTAACCAGGATCCATTGGGAAGGCAGGCGACACCGCAGGTACAGAATGATGTGTATCAGATTTGGAGTAAGGAGATGGAGGATGGAAGTGCCGTTATTGGTTTATTCAATCTCACAGAGAAATCACAGAATCTTAGGGTTGATCTGAAAGCATTAGGTTTTGATGCACGATACAGAATTCGCGATCTTTGGGAACAAAGAGATCTGGGACACGTTGAACGTTACTTTGAAATGAGAGTGAGTCCTCATGGCACCAGATTGGTCCGACTAACCGTTTCAGGCAATTAATTGCTGTTGAAAAAAGGTTCTCTGTTTAATACAGGTTATGTTCAATTAATTCATAGCTTTGTGAAATAATTAACTATCACCAGAATTTATAAACATAATAATCAATTGGAATCAGGGTTTTAATAACTTTGTTCATCCAGAATACTAAAAAAAACAGACATGGCAAAGATCACCAAAGAAGATGCACTCAAGTATCACGAAAAAGGTCGCCCCGGGAAAATCGAAGTTGTTCCCACCAAACCACACCGAACACAACGGGACCTCTCCCTTGCCTACACTCCAGGGGTTGCTTTTCCATGTTTGGAAATTGAAAAAAATTCGGACGATATTTACAAGTATACGTCAAAAGGAAATTTAGTCGCAGTGATCTCTAATGGGACTGCCGTTTTGGGATTGGGGAATATCGGTGCGGATGCCGGTAAACCCGTGATGGAAGGGAAAGGATTGCTATTCAAGATTTTTGCCGATATCGATGTATTTGATATTGAAGTCGAAACCAGGGAAGTAGATAAGTTTGTGGAGACTGTTAAACAGATTGCTGTCACGTTTGGAGGTATCAACCTGGAAGATATCAAAGCGCCTGAGTGTTTTGAGATAGAAGAACGACTGAAAAAAGAGTTGCAGATCCCCATAATGCATGATGATCAGCATGGAACTGCAATCATTACGGCTGCAGGCTGGATCAATGCCGTTGAAATTGCCGGCAAAAAGAAGGAAGAGGTTAAAATAGTCGTGAATGGAGCTGGCGCAGCTGCCATCGCATGTACGAATCTACTCGTTTCCATTGGAGCAAAGAAAAAGAATATCGTCATGCTCGACACCAAAGGGGTGCTGCGTAAGGACAGAACTGACCTGAACAAATACAAACAACTCTTCGCTACCGACAGGGATATCCACACCCTGGAAGAGGCCATGAAAGATGCTGATGTCTTTCTGGGTCTTTCATCCAAGGATGTATTATCCCAGGAGATGGTTCGTTCCATGGCTGATAATCCTATCGTATTCGCTATGGCGAATCCAGACCCGGAAATCACTTACGAAGCTGCGATGGCAGCACGGCCAGATGTTCTAATGGCGACCGGACGCTCTGATTACCCGAACCAGGTTAACAATGTTCTGGGGTTTCCGTTTATTTTCAGAGGAGCTCTTGATGTTAGGGCTACCTGCATCAATGAGGAGATGAAAATAGCTGCTGTTTATGCTCTTGCAGCCTTAGCCAAAGAAGATGTTCCGGAGAATGTAAGCGAAGCATATAATGTGAAAAACCTGATTTATGGTCGTGAGTATTTCATACCTAAGCCACTGGATATCAGATTAATTACTACCGTTGCCCCGGCTGTTGCCAAAGCCGCTATGGATTCGGGAGTTGCCCGCAAACCAATCACCGACTGGAATGCCTATAAATTTGAATTAAGCCGTCGGCTTGGCTTGGAAAACCAGTTATTACGCGGAGTTACGCTGAAGGCCAAACTCGACCCGAAACGGATCGTCTATCCTGAAGGAGCTAACCTGAAAATCCTCAAAGCTGCAAATGAGGTGTTACACGAAGGGATTGCTAAACCAATTCTGCTTGGAGATGAGGATCAAATCCGTCAGATCATCGCAGAGAATCATCTGGACCTCAACGGTGTTGTAATTATCGATCCGCGAGGCAAGGCAGAGGAGGCACGCAGGGAGCGATTTGCAGAGTTGATCTGGCAAAAAAGGCAGCGTAAAGGGATTACCAAGGATGAAGCGGTGGAGCTAACCTTTGACAGAAATTATTTCGGCATCATGATGGTTGAAACGGGGGAAGCCGATACAATGGTTTCAGGTATTACCAGTGAATATGGCGCAGTAATGGGGCCAGCACTGCAACTCATCGGCCCAAGGTCGGACATGAGTCGGGTTTCAGGTATGTACATTCTGATTACTAAAAAAGGTCCCTATTTCTTCGCAGATACTACAGTCAACCTTGATCCGGATTGGAAAACACTTGCCGACACTGCATTACTAACAGCAGAAACGATGCAGAGATTCGGCATCGAACCGGTTATTGCCATGGTCTCCTTCTCTAACTTTGGTTCGATCAAAGCTTCAGAACATTCCCAGGGACCAGTAAGAGTGCGTCAAGCCACCCAGTATCTACATAAAAATTATCCGGAGTTATTGGTAGACGGAGAGATGCAGGCAAACTTTGCACTAAACACGGAATTACGCAAGTCCAAATTTCCTTTCTCAAAAATTGCCGACCATGATACAAATGCACTAATATTTTCAAACCTGAGTTCTGGTAATGCTGCCTATAAAATTATGCAGGAAATTGGAGGTGGTGAGGCTATTGGTCCTATTCTTATGGGGATGAGGAAACCTATACATGTGGTTCCCCTGGAATGCAGTGTTCGGGAAGTTGTTCATATGACCACCATTGCAGTGGTTGACGCACAGTATGCTTCAAAGCATGAATGAAAGTTAAAATAATTTCCTATCTATTAATTTAATTGTATCTTTGCCCGTTAATCAATTTAATACAATACTATTATGTCAACAGGTAAAGTAAAATTTTTCAATGAGAGAAAAGGTTTCGGTTTCATCATTGATGACGAAAGTCAAAAAGACCTCTTTGTTCATGTAAGCGGTATCATTGACAAGATTCAGGAAAACGACGATGTTGTGTTTGATATTACTGAAGACCAACGTGGTAAAAAAGCAATCAATGTAAAGAAAGCATAATTTTATTACAATTGATGCAAAAAAGGCGACCCTCGGGCCGCCTTTTTTTTATTTCGCTAGCATGACAGGCATCACCAGCATCAGGATATCTTCCTCTTTATTCTCGTTATTTACCGGCAGAAGTATTCCAGCCCTATTGGAAGCTGACATTTCAATCAGCACTTCATCGGTTTCGGCATTGTTGAGCATCTCCACCATGAACTTTGAATTGAATCCGATCTCCATATCATCGCCTTCATAAGCGCATGTCAGTCGCTCTTTGGCTTCATTGGAAAAATCAATATCCTCAGCTGAAAGAACAAGTTCTTTGCCTGAAATTTTAAACCGGATCTGGTGAGTTGATTGATTTGCAAAGATCGAGACCCTACGGATTGATGTTAACAGAGATACCCGGTCGATGGTGAGTTTATTAGGGTTATTGGTTGGAATTACAGCCTCATAATTTGGGTATTTGCCATCAATCAGACGGCAAACCAGCTCAATGTTACTAAATGAAAAAAATGCGTTGGATTTATTGTATTCCAGTTTAACAGGAACATCCTGTGTGCTTAAAATATTTTTTAAAAGGTTCAGTGGTTTCTTAGGCAGAATAAAGTTGGCAGAATCATTCGACCTGGCATCGGTTCGTTTGTATTTGACTAGCTTATGTGCATCCGTGGCGACAAAGGTAATATCCTCAGGTGAGAGCTCGCAGAAAACACCGGAGAGCACCAACCTCAGTTCATCGTTACCCGTTGCAAAGAGTGTCTTGTTGATCGCTTCTGCAAGAAGGTCGGAGGGCAACTTGATAGATGTTGTCTCTTCAAGAGCAGGTGTGCGTGGATATTCATCACTTTTATGGCCCGATAACTTGTATTTTCCTTCACCCGCAGAGATCTCAATCAGCTGGTTCGTATCGCTGATGTTAAAAGAGAGGGGAATATCAGGAAAGGTCTTCAATATATCTACCAGTATTTTCGCTGGAATTGCAACACTCCCTGGTTCCTCAGCCCGATCGGGCTTTATGCTGACACTCATGGTGGTCTCAAGGTCAGAAGAGGTCACTTTCAACCCCTCTTCCTTCAGCTCAAACAAGAAATCGTCGAGGATAGGCAGGGTGTTGTTACTATTGATCACACCGATTATTGCCTGTAAATTCTTCAGCAGCACGGAACTCGAGATGATAAACTTCATAATCGTAAATTTTTAAAAATTCGGTCAAATATACAAAAATCCATTTTGATTACCAACAAGTACAACAGGTTGGTTGTTATCGTTTCTAAACTTTTTTCCGCCGGAAATTGAACCTGTTTTCCTCTCCTTTCAGAAGCCGTTTGAAGTTTTTCAAATGGGTAAGAGGGATAAAAAAAGCCACAAAGACTGCCAGTCCTAGGAGCGCGATGTTTCGCTCATTTGTAGCGAAATAGACGATAAACGGGAAAGAAACCGATCCCACAATCGATGAAAGGGAAACATATCTGGAGATGGCAAATGTAATGATAAAAATCCCGAGCACTATCAACAACGCAATTGGGTATAGAGCCAAACCAACACCAGCCAGAGTACCTACCCCTTTGCCCCCCCGGAACCCTGCATATACAGGAAAAATATGGCCCAAAACAGTCGCCACTGCACAACCAATTTTGATATAGATCAGGTTCTCAAACAGTATGTCAGGGAATGGTATCCATCCGACAAGCTGAACAGCCAACCAACCTTTAAACACGTCAAAAAGCAGAACCGGTATCCCAGCCTTATAGCCAAGGACGCGGATGGTGTTTGTTGCGCCTGCATTTCCGCTGCCATGTTCCCGAATATCTTTCCCATAGAAGCCCTTACTTACCCATACTGCCGTTGGAACCGACCCAATCAGGTAGGCGGTAAGAATTAACCCAATAATTTCAATCCACATCATCTAGAGAACTGTTGTTTCGTGTTTCATTCTTCCCCCATCTCGAACTTCCTGATAAAGTCACGTTTCTTATGGTCGGTAGAGAGGGTATAGCTGTAGCCACGCCATGCCTTGTTTAGTCGTTTTTTTTCTTTCTTATTCAGCAGTGCCTCCTTGATTTTATCATTCGAGTCAAAATCGGAAGAGATAAATCTCATCACATTATTTCGATAGTTGAAGAAGTACCAATCATTTGCAGATATCTCGAGATAGATCGTAAATTCATCTCCATTCCGCTTTCTGGTGAATTCGATCTTTCCATTGAGATAACGGTTTACCATGCCATCCAGAATAGAGCCAATACCAATGGCACCATCTGATACAAACGAACGTGTCAATGTATCAAAGCTCATCTTCACATCGGCAATAATCATTGTCTTTGTCAGCTCCTCCGGGAATTTCCGGAACCTCCCTACAGTCTCGAGTTCTGATTTCAGTTTCTCTCTCTCTTTGTCTGGTATCAATTCATTAAAAACAAAATTAAATGGAGATTTGAACAGTTGGATCCCCGGAAGGTTAGTAGATGTCATCTGTGTCCTGATATGCTCTGCAACTCTCTCCTCAAATGGAAAATCAAGGATCAAAGAAAGCCGGAGGGAGGCAGAATCCGGAAGAACATAATAATCCATTGTTCCATAGCTCTCCATCTGCAACGGGCCCGAATTAAACCCAAGGTTGATCTTCCCCTCCGCACGCATCATGCAATTGTATGTATTAAGGGATACCTTTGCCCCTGCTGAAGCCAGATTACCATTGGTATCAGGCATTCCAGCCTGGAATGTAGAGATTGGAATCTGGTATTGCAAGATCCCTGAAGTGGAGATCATAATCGTATCGCTGAAACTCCTCCGCGGAGTAAAAAATGCAGGATAGATAATGTTTTCTGCATTTGAATAGACCATGCCCAGCACCACCTTCTCAGAGTTCCTGTTCTGGATAGGGTCTGAGACCGGTAATTTTATATAGTCTGGATTGACCCTGGAAGAGAATTTCACCCAGTTGGTTCCCAGGTTATAACACTCAACCGTTGGTTTGAAAGCGCCTGAAAAGGTCATAGCTTTGACAGGTGCGTCAAGTCTAATATTCCCTATAAAAGCGAATTCCGGACTAAGCATGAAGTCGGCGGATTCAGAGATTGTTCCCGTTCCCACAGTATTTCCTGAAGTATCAACAGAGATTTTATCGAAGAATATCTCCTGATGGCTTCCAGTCCTGTCAATGTAATCGTAGATTCCCGATCCGCTGTATCGCTTTCTCCCAAGTATGTTTACTGAAGCATCGTAGAAACTATGTTCCCTTGATCTTGTATTCGCAATGATATTGGCATTTGTGAGCTGACTTATCTCAGCATTCTTCAGAATTTCAACTTTCCCGCTGTCGGGGTAAATTGCTGCATCCGCAACCTTTATGATCTTTACCTCTTCGGCATTGATGATATTCGTTCTGATATTGTAACGCGCCCTGAGAGCAAAGAACCGCAGGGAATCCTGTTTTGGATGAACCGACATGAATTCGGTTCCAGTATAGCCCACATCGATCAGCTGCGCGAGGCTAAGGTTATCCGGAATCGCGTATCGTTGGTTCTCCTCGTTTGTCAAAACGATCTCTTCATTATCAATCATCCAGTCGAAACGGTCCATCGAACAGATATACTTGTTGATTGGGAACTCCATCTTGGAGATTCCGAGATTGGATCGGAACTCACCTCTTCGCTCTTCAAAATCGAAATGAGCACGATAATTCTGTGTCGAAATCGCCAGTGTATTAAGATCATACGATTTTATCCTGAAGTCGGCAATCAGCGCATCAAAGGTATGTTGCTGAAAACTGAATCCCTTTGAATCCATCTCGGCATCTTCGATTTTCATCGTTCCCGAACCGCTTAGTCCGCCAGGAGTAAAGCCAAGGGTTCCATCAAAAAGCGATTGGTTGTTATACATTGCCATATCCCTGACAGTGGAGGTGATACTCATGGAGTCCTGGTAAGGCAGCCAGAACTCCTTCACGCTGTCGGCGTTTACCGATGGGTACTCAACAGCTGCAATCTGTTCTGTAGCCTGGAACCCACGGGCAAGAGTTTGCATACTGTCTGGGAAAAAGAGGAAGTGATCAGATACTGAAGTGGAATTAAGGTAATAAAGCTGCCCATCAGCCTGCAAACCCTGGTTGCTGAGATCGACTTTTGAAACAAATGTACCTTTTCCTCCGTAGGCCGGATATCCGTTGGCATCTGTATATTTTTCAAAGCCGAGGGAGAAGTCTGGTCGAACTTTAAGTGGTTCAGGGATGTCAGGGAAGATTCCAGCGGAGATTAATTGTCCATCAAACTTCAGGCTGTCGGTATCGATGTAATCCAGACTTTTCAAAATAAAGGGGAATACCTCAAAATAGAATCGTTCTTTATCATACACTCCGTTGTAAATATATGGCTTTCCCCAGTTGACTGTTGCTGTATCCTGATTTGTGAATATCGGGTATTCAGGAGAATGTTTTATTCCTGCTTTGTTCTCTGGATCATCAATCAAAAGGAATCCGCTCAGGTCGTTGAGAGCAGTCTGTACTTTCTTCATAGGAAAGCGCCCTGTCTTGGGATCAATCTTTTTACTGATTACATAGAATTCCAGGGTATCGACTTCAGGCAAATTAAGTCTGAATTTGTCGTAATCAAACGAGCAACTGTCGGCATAGAAATCAAAAAGACCAGCTTCAACCTTACCGGTAAATTGAAAGTTGCGATTCTCCTTAAGGATCAGCTCCTGGTTTCGGGGCGCAACGTAAACATGCTGAGAGTCTGAAAGGAAGACACCAGGGATTCCCTGGATTTTCAAATCAAAGTTTTCGAGATTCAGTGTAGCGTTGCTCTTTCCTTCAACCTCCGACGTAAATACGATCTCGTCGTAGTCGGTCTTCTCATTTTTTGCATTCACATAATGGATCAATTTATCCTTGACAACCGCTTTTTTATCATCCTGATCATAGATTAAAAAACCTTTGGCACTAAGCAGAAGCAACTGTGACTCAACCTGGGCCGGAGGCATCCTCCAGAATGTCACCAACTCCCCCAGTTCAAACTCACGTGAGTTCCGCCTTTCGATGAACGTTTTGATGATCTGAAGAGGATTCAGCTCATCGATCCCCTGAAGCTTTTCGTAACGCCGGAGTGAAAAGTAATTACTGGATTCGAAGGTTGCTTTACTTTTGGTTCCGGGACCACGCATCGCCTCAAAATTGATCTTGGGCTCATTGGTTTTCCAGAACAGCGCTTCACAATATATCTCGATTTTATGATAAGTGTCAAACCACGGACTGATCAATGCAATCCGTTCATCTTTATTCAGCGAAAGCTCCTTCGTTTCATCCAGGTATTTAAATACCAATCCGGGATGATAAATCGAGTCAAGATCGTGGTGAATAGTTACCGATGCATTGCTGGAGTTGATCCTGTCGGGGCGGATAATGAACGTTTTTGATCTTGCGGTTACGAACTCCTGGTCATCCCGTTTAAATACCAACATGGCATCCTGGTCATTCAGGCCAAATCCAACAACCTTTCTTCCCTCCATGGAGAATCCTCCCATGTAATCAATATTTTTAAAGATATTCTGGATTCCAATCAGTCCTTCATAGGAGTAAAAGCGTGGATAGGAGGCTTTCTCTTCATCAACATCTGCCTGAATCTTATCGATGATACGACCGGTAAGCGGAGAGGGAAGGTAATCTATATTGAAAAATTCGACCGAGTCGGCTTCATATTTTGAGAAGCGCATCTGAATCTGGTAGTTGCTAAGGTTAGCATATACCTTCCCCGGATCAAGTCCGGCCCGTTGCCAGTCGATTTTTCCTCCATACCCTTCCCACCTTGTTTCAATAGGGAAATAACGACCCTGCGTATTGAAAATGGTGAGGCTGTCTCTACTGGAAAAGCAGATGATATCAGTAGGACGGACCTCCACAATGGAGACTGAGTCATTGAGAAAACGGTAGTTAGGTGTTACTAGCTTCCAAGCTGTTGATGCCGACTTGTAAAGCATATCCTCCTCAAAAAGATGGATACTGAAATCGATGAAACTCAGAAAATGCCGGGTATATTTTTCTCCAGCCAGGGACTCAAGTACAGCCGACCAGTCGAAAAATTGCTGGCTGGAAAGACTCTTCTCACAAGTAAGGTTCAATACAACTAAATAGTTATAAAAATCGGGGAAAGCATGCATCCGTTTATTCAGCATTTTGTTGCATACCGAATAGATCGATTCTTTCTTTGAAAGATCAAAGTGACCCATCACCCAATGCTCTTTAAAGGGTGCCAAGGCTCCTTCAACTATTTTCTGGTCATTTTTGCTGAGTTTGGTGAAGAGTAGGTCCAGCTCGCTAATAAATTTGTCAGGATCTCCTGAAAAGCTCTTTAATTGTTGGCCATTCAATACGAAACCGATCGCCGAAAGAAATAAGATAAAAACAGTTCTAAACGTAGTAGATCTCTTCATCCATTGAATTTTGCAACCATCCAGTTGTTCTTAACCCGGGTTCCGGAGATTCTAAGTCCGTGCTTTCCTGCATAGGCTTCAACCGTAGGCAGATCTTCTGTATAAAACCCGCTTAGAAACAGCCCCCCCCCCTTTTTTAATGCAGTTGCATAGGACGGAATCTGCTCGATCAAGGTATTTCGGTTGATATTTGCTAGTATCACGTCAAATTGTTCGAGTGGAATATCCGAAGCGTCTCCCCGAATAACGTCAATAGTACTTGTATTATTCTTTATCACATTCTCCAAGGCATTCTCAACAGCCCATTTATCATAATCGATCGCAACTACCCGGCCGGCCCCCATTTTGGAGGCCAGGATTGCCAGTACTCCGGTGCCGCAGCCCATATCAAGAACTGTTTTACCGATCACAACTTCATCCAGGAGGGATTCAATCATCAGGGAGGTCGTTTCATGATGGGCCGTGCCGAAAGACATCTTTGGTTCAATAACAATGTCAATTATGGATGCTGGATGCCGGATGCCGGATGCCGGATGAAATGGAGCGCGGATATAGCATCTTCCAGCGACCAGAACCGGTTCATAAGAGCTTTCCCAGATCGCGTTCCAATTTTCTTCCGGCATCCTTGTAACACTCCAGAAAAGATCTTTCAGATTAGGATATTTATTCAGGACCTGATGAATTTCGCCTTCGTTAAAATCCATTTCCTTGATGTAGGCAAACAGTACTGTATCTTCTTCATTGAAACTATCAAATCCCACCTCCGACAGTTCAGCTATCAGAATGTCTGAATAGCCCTGAACAACAGGCTGAAATGCTATTTCAAGAAAAAGTGAGGAGGGTTGATGGCTGCCCATACCAATTCATCTGGTTATGTTTGCAAAGGTAAGGAAAGAAATAGGAGTCGGAGCGATGAATTAAGGAATCGAATTTTCTGATATCTTTGAGCATGGAAACGATGAAAATTCTTGCCTACCAGATCAGTGAACAAATTGACCTGAAGAAGTTTGTTCAAACCTTTTCGGGCAAAGCTCCCCAGATTGATTCGAACGAGTATTTCTCCCGAAATGAAAGAGATCAATACCTCTACCTTTTCAACTATGGCGTTGCCTGCTTTTTAGGGTATCAGGAGAGAGAGAGAGAAGAGTTGGTGAAACTGATCGAGCAATTCAGCACCAAAGACGTAGAGGGGGAAATCCAGGAGGAATACCACCTTCAAATCAAACCCGATGCCTTTGAAATTGGGTTCAACCATATTACAATCGGTGAACAGGATCCAGCTTCCATTAAACTCATCATGCTAAATATATCTCAATCCGTGGCCCTGAAATACTATTCGAACCAAACGGGTAAACTGCTGGAAGACATTCAGAACTATACGCATAAGCTGGAAAAATATGGAAGTTTCAAGATCAGCTGGTCTAAGCTGAAACGGTTTATCGGGAGGGCCCTGAATATCAAAAACAGAATAGCTGACAACCTTTACATCTTCGACATGCCCCAGATAGCCTGGGACAATGAATACCTTCATCAAATTGACCAGGGGATGAAAAAGGAGTTTCAGCTTCAGGGAAGGACAAGAAACATTCAGGATGACATCAAGATCATCACAGATAATCTCGAACTATTTACCAGCTTAACCTTGCATAGAAAGGATGCTTTCCTGGAGTGGATCATCATCCTGTTAATCCTTATCGAGGTACTCAACCTTTTATTTGAAAAGCTGCTATAAGAAAATCCCTGGCAATGCCTTCATGGCATCTATGCGAAATTGGTTTTGCCGAGTTATGCCACGCTCCGGTTAATAGCAATTGTAACGATTTCAACAAACTCATCCGCTTTCAGTGAGGCTCCACCAATCAGGCCTCCATCCACGTCGGGTTGTGAAAACAGTTCAGATGCATTGGATGCGTTACAACTCCCTCCATAGAGGATGATAGCATCCTCGGCGACCCTCTCCCCATATTTTGAAAAGATAAGCTGTCGAATGTACGCATGCATCTCCTGGGCCTGGGCCGGAGACGCAGTAACACCAGTTCCGATAGCCCAAACCGGTTCGTAGGCTATGACAACCATGCGAAACTCCTTCTCTTCAAGATGGAAAAGAGACTCCTCAATCTGGGTTTTCGTAACATTAAAATGGTTTCCTGCTTCCCGTTCCGGAAGTACTTCTCCACAGCAAAAGATCGGGGCTATGCCGAATCTAAGCGCTGAATCAACTTTCCTGGCAAGAAGGTCGTTTAATTCATTAAACTGTTTTCTCCGCTCCGAATGGCCAATAATGCAATATTCTACCTCCATGGATTTCAACATAGGAGCTGAAATTTCACCGGTAAATGCCCCGTAATCATGGTCATTGATATTCTGGGCTCCAACAGCTACATGGGTTTCATCTGTCAGGTCAAGTACCATCTCCAGATAGAGAGAGGGTGGGCAAAGTATCACTTCCACATTCGCAGTGTTCAACTTCTCAACCGCTTCTGTGATTTGAGCTGTCAGATCCTCAGCTTCCTGGAATGTTTTATTCATCTTCCAGTTGCCGGCAACAAGAAATTCTCTCATAGTTGGTATTGGTATTGTGGTTTGTGCAAAGATAAGGAAATTGCGCATCACTGCACCCTGACTCTCGGATCCAGGAGCCCATAAACGATATCTACCAGGATGTTGATGACGATCAGTACGACTGAGATGAAGAGCACGGCTCCCATGATTACGGGAAAGTCGTATTTATCGAGAGCATTCACGATTACAACGCCAATCCCTTTCCAATCGAACACGTATTCTACGAAAACGGCGCCGGCTAGCAGTGAGGCAAGCCAGCCGGAAATAGCTGTAATAACAGGGTTCAATGCGTTTTTCAAGGCATGTTTGAAAACAATGTTAAAGTTACTTAATCCTTTGGCACGGGCGGTGCGGATATAATCCTGCGACAATACCTCGAGCATGGAGTTCCGGGTTAGTTCAACAACTATTGCCAATGGCCTGATACCCAGTGTAACCGCTGGGAGAATCAGATTTTTTAGGTCGAGAAACTCACCCCGGCCAAGGTCATCAACTGAATAGAGGCTTCCGACCATGTTCAGGTGGGTGATGTCGACGAGGACAAAAGCAAAAATCCAGGCATTCAGGATTGCTGCAAAGAAAGAGGGGACAGACATCCCAAGAACCGAAAACACCAAGGCAATCCGGTCGGTGAAACTGTTCTTCTTCAGGGCGCAGAGGATGCCGATGGCAATCCCAAACAACACGGCAAATGTCATTGAAACGACAGCCAGAAGCAGGGTGTTGACAAGCGCTTCAGAAAGTATATCCGTAACATTTCGTTTCGATTGATACGACTTCCTCAGGTATGGTTTTTTCAACACTACCACATGTTTCCCCAGGGGTAGTAGAACCTTGGCCGAACTGTATTTTTGCCTGTCGAGGAACCAATAATTGGATGAATCGATACGGTTATGGATCGAAACCGGAGATAAGTCATTCAGGAAACCGAGGAACTGGACAGGTAATGATCGGTCAAGTCCCAAATCTTTGTTTATAGCTTCAACAGATGCCAGGTCGGCCCGTTGTCCAAGCATCATCCTGGCTGGATCTCCGGGAAGTACGTTGAAGAGGAAAAAGATCACCAGGATCACCCCGAGGAGAACAAGGAGGCCGTAAAGGAGACGTTTGACGATAAACCTTAACATATAGGTTAATAGATACTGGATAATGGATACTAGATACCAGCATCTAGTTATTAATATATTTCTTACTGACCTGCTCCCAATCCGGGAAGTCGTTATAGTGCCATTTCTTGATCACCACTCCGTCCCACAGGAGAATCAATCCTGGATTTGAGCGGATCATGCTCTTCAGGATTACATCATCTGAGTTGTAGAACTCAAACTCAACGCCTGTTTCTTTCTGAAATGCAACAATTTCTTCCGGGAGGGTACTGGCAAGTCCGATGAACGAATAACCGGCATTGAAGGCAGACTCGTAAAGTGATTGAAGCTGACCCATTGCTTTTCGGTTAGCTTTATCCAGATTGTACACCACGACAATGAAATGATACCCAGGAATATCCAGGATTTCATGCGTAAAATCATTCCCCAGAGTGTCTTCGATCATCAAGATCATCGCTCCCTCATTCGGGTCTTCAACACGCTGGCTAACGAATATCCATTCATCCAACCAGGTGGAGTCGTTCCATGGGTAGTTTGGCGTCAGGTACTCTTTATTCTCACCGGTATAGCGGTTTTTATATGTGACATAAAACTGGACGGCATCGTCATTGGATTTCAAAATATGACTTCCCTCTTTCCAATCCCTAAAGTCGATGACAGGCAAGTGCCACAAGCAATAAAGGCTTAGTCCTGTAAATAGTACAGTAACGGAAATCAACGTCAGGATATCGCCCACTGGCTTCATCGTACTTCGGTATTTATTTCGCCAGATGAATATTGGCACAACGATCGCCATCAGGACGACATTTTTAAGGAAGGTCTCTGTGTTGGTCATTTTAATGGCATCCCCAAAACAGCCGCAATCGGGAACCAGATTATAGAATGCATCGAAAAAAGTCAGAATGGTAAAATAGGTCATCATGGGAAGCAATACCCAGGCAGTTTTTCGAATCCAAAGATTGAATAACAGGCTGACACCCAGGATAAATTCTACTACACAAAGAAAAATGGTAAGTGGCAACGCTAAATCGGTTGCCCAGCCCATATTAAAAGCCAGGAAATAATCATCCATCCGGTAAACTGTTCCCAGAGGATCAATTCCTTTTACAAAGCCAGAAAAAATAAAGACAATGCCTACAATGATCCGAAACAGGGTCCTAACGAACTTCATAGTCGAGTTTGATTAGTGCAAAAACAGCATAGTTGATGATATCAAAATAATTGGCATCAATTCCCTCTGATATGAACGTCTTTCCCTGGTTATCCTCGATTTGCTTTACCCTCATCAGCTTCATCAGGATGATGTCGGTAAGAGAGCCCAGCCGCATATTTCTCCAAGCCTCGCCATAATCGTGGTTTTTATTCAACATCAGGTCCTTGGCAGCTTGGATGAAGTTGTCATACAGTTTTTCGCCATCATCAAACTTCAGGTTTTCCTGGGTCTCCACGGCTCCCAGTTCCAGCTGAATCAGCGCAATTACCGAGTAATTTACAATGCCGATAAACTCTGACCGGATGCCTTCTTCGATCTTCTGGGACCCTTTTGTATCAATACTCCGGATCCGTTGTGCCTTGATGTATACCTGATCGGTAATGGATGGGATACGCAGGATGCGCCATGCGGTACCGTAATCCTTCAACTTCATAAGGAAGATCTCGCGGCAGGCTTGAATTACAGAGTCAAACTGGTCTGAAGTTTTTTGAATGTCATCCATTGGAAAAGCTTTCTTGAAGCGGTTAAAATTAATGAATTTTGGCTTATCGTGTATCCCATATCCCGTATCTTTGGAGCTAAATCCAAATCGAAAATCGAAAATCGCAAAACTAAAATCTTCTATGGTTCTCGCCTTTAACGGAAAACGGCTTGATATCTCCTCCCCTGTGGTCATGGGGATATTAAATATTACACCCGATTCATTTTTTAATCAGGGGAATTGGGGGTCCGTTGACAAGCAACTCAGGCAAGTAGAACAAATGCTTACAGATGGCGCTTCGATTATCGATATTGGGGCAATATCCACCCGCCCGGGAGCCTCACCGGTTACTAAAACGGAGGAGCTTAACCGGCTAGTACCATCACTGAAAGCCATCAGGCACCGGTTCCCTGAATGTTTCCTTTCGGTCGACACCTTTTTTCCAATGGTGGCACAGGAAGCAGTATCCCTCGGAGCCGATATGATCAATGATATCTACGGGGGAAGGTATGACGGCAAGATGTTCGAAATAATTGGGAAGTCAAATGTACCCTATATTTTGATGCATATGAAAGGGAAGCCCGACACCATGCAGATCAATCCGGAATACCAGGATATTGTTGCTGAGGTTGCCTATTTTTTCGACCACCAAGCACAGAAACTCAGGGAACTAGGTGCCAGCCAGATTGTCATTGACCCTGGCTTTGGCTTCGGAAAAACGATTGACCATAATTTTGAGTTGCTGGAGAGGCTTCAGGAGTTTGAGAGCCTTGGATTTCCTTTAGCAGTGGGAATTTCCAGAAAGTCGATGATCCGGAAAACACTCGGCATCCCAGCTGATGAAGCCCTCAACGGATCTACCGTACTGAATACTGTTGCACTGCTTAAAGGAGCCAACATCCTGAGGGTTCATGACGTAAAGGAGGCTATGGAAGCTGTGAAGTTGACTGAAGCAGTTGGGGGATTGAGGTAGGAATGTTATATTTACAGTTATGATAATACTTGAAAGTCTATTTTCCATGCGGATTGTGGATGTCATCGACATCCTGCTCTTCGCTGTGCTGCTTTATGAGATTTACAACATCGTAAAAGGAACTGCTGCAATAAAGATCTTCATTGGGATCATTGCCCTCTTCATTGTCTGGAAAATTGTAAGGGCGCTGCAGATGCCATTGCTCAGTGAAATCCTGGGTCAGTTCATCAGTGTTGGTGTGATTGCTCTTGTCGTCGTGTTCCAACCCGAAATCCGTCAATTCCTGTTGATGGTTGGGAACACCAGGATTATCAGAGGGCATCGTCGGAGAATTCTATTCTGGAAATACAATCTCAACACGGGTGTGAACCTCAATCTGGACAAAGTTGTGAAAGCCTGCAAACGGATGGCCGACATGCACACAGGAGCATTGATCGTGATTGCCCGTGAAAATGAACTTACCCCTTATGTTGAGTCAGGACAAGCAGTCGATGCGAAAATCTCTGATCTTCTAATTGAAACAATCTTTTTTAAAAACAGCCCACTTCACGACGGTGCGCTGATCATCGTACACGAATCGATCAAAGCGGCACGCTGTATCCTTCCTGTCTCCAACAAACCTGATATTCCAGCAACCTGCGGTTTACGTCACAGAGCTGCAGTAGGGCTTACCGAGAAAACGGATGCCATTGCAATTATCGTCTCCGAGGAGAGAGGTGAAATATCCTATAGCCTTGAAGGGACTCTCTTTATGAACATCAAACCTGTTCATCTGAAAGAGATCCTGGAGGAGCTGTTGAAGGAGAAGTAAAAGGTAAGATGTTTATCCAGGCATCAGGCATGTGACATCCGGCATCTATTTTATCTCGCTTTGTTGAGCTTCAAACTCCTGGATCATCTGTTCAGGAGTTTTTCCCAGATTTCTTATTGATGCCTGGGCATCATCCACAAAGTCGTGATCGGGATAGGTATCGATAAAGAGCTGGTATGTCTCTCTGGCTTTGTCAATATCACCCATTACATTTTCCTGTACATATCCGGTAAAGAAAAGGCACAGAGGAGCTTTTTCAAAATCGGGATAGGATTCCCGGATTTGTTCAAAAAGAGCAATGGATCCCGGCCCATTTTGCAGGTTCATTGTCATGGAGGCTGCTTTGAAGAGATATACCGGTGAGAGTGAATCATCGGGATAGGTCCCAGCAAAATCCCTGTACATCTGAATAAGGGAATCAGCTCCCACACGGGAGAAGCCACTTTCGGTGGTAAACATCCGATCCTCCATCGAGGAAATCTGATCTTCTGTCTGCGTTTTGGAGGGACCACAAGCGGAAATTAATCCGGTAAGAGCAAAAAGAATTATATACGATACCTTTTTCATAGAGCTGTTATATTATATTGTCATCATTTCCTAATTTTCTAATTTCCTATTTTCCTAATTTCCTAATTTCCTAATTTCCTAATTTCGTATTACCTCTTCCCCTTCTTCATTCCGGGGAAAATCATCTTATAGTGGACCTCTACATTCCCTTCTGCAATCTCTTTCAGCCGGCGCTTAAGTAGAATTTTCTTTAACGGGCTGATCCGCTCGGCCATCGTGATGCCATCGATATGGTCATATTCGTGTTGGATAATCCGTGCCAGAATACCTTCATAACGCTCGTCATGTTCCTGAAAGTGTTCATCTAAGTAGCGAACGTGAATCACCGATTTTCTCGAAATATCTTCATGAAGCCCCGGAAAACTCAGACATCCCTCGTTGTGGAGTCCCTCTTCACCCTCCTCGTTGTAAATCTCAGCATTGATGAAAACCTTTTTAAATCCATCCGCCTCAGGGTGTTGATGCTGAGAGAGGGCAGTTGCATCGATGACAAAAAGCCGAACCGAACGATTCACCTGCGGTGCAGCCAATCCAATGCCATCAGCATAGTACATCGTTTCCCACATATCGACCAGGAAATTATCAAACTCCGGGTAATTGGGATTGATCTCTTCAGCAAGTTTTTTCAGTACAGGATGTGGATATGCAACAATAGGAAGTAACATGGTTTCGTATTTCGTATTTCGTATTTCGTGTTAGCTTTTAATGGCCTGTGATTCAAGATATGATTGAAGAATTATTGTGGCACTAACGGCATCAACCAGGGCTTTATTTTGCCGGTCTCTTTTTTTCGCTCCTGCCTCCAGAATGGCCCGTGAAGCCATCAGGGAAGTAAATCGTTCATCATGCCGTTCGATTGGAATATCAGGAAAACTCTTTCTAAGATTTTTAATGAATGGCGTGATAAACCGTTCCGCTTCGGAGGTACGGTTTGCCATGTCCTTTGGTTCACCTATCACGAAACATTCTACGGTATTATCCTTTAGGTATCGCTTCAGATAGGTGATCACATCTGCAGCATGCACGGTCCCCAATGCAGTTGCAATGATCTTCAGTTCATCGGTAACTGCAAGTCCTACCCGTTTCCGACCATAATCGATTGCAAGAATTCTTCCCATATGCTTGTCGAATGCAAAGGTAAGAAACTAATTTTTTTTAGCTACTTTTGACTGATTAAAACCGATGAAATGACAAAGGATATCAGATCTCTCATTGAGGCAGCCTGGAATGACCGGGAGATGCTGAAGCATGCGGATACACAACAGGTCATCAGGCTTGTCATCGATCTCCTTGACAAAGGGAAACTTCGGGTTGCAGAGTATACAGGGGAGGAATGGGTTACTTTCAAGTGGATAAAGAAAGCTGTTATCCTCTATTTCCTTATTCAGAAACTGGAAACTATCCAGGTGGATCCATTCGAATTCTTCGATAAAATTCCGTTAAAAAAAGATTATGGGAGGCTTGGTGTACGTGTTGTCCCTCCTGCAGTAGCTCGCTACGGCTCCTTCATCGCCGAGGGCGTAGTAATGATGCCCTCCTATATTAATATTGGAGCTTACGTCGATAGCGGAACGATGGTTGACACTTGGGCAACCGTAGGTTCCTGCGCTCAGATAGGCAAAAACGTCCACCTCAGTGGAGGGGTTGGGATTGGTGGTGTTCTGGAACCTATTCAGGCAGCTCCCGTAATTGTGGAAGATGGTTGTTTTATCGGTTCACGCTCCATAATTGTTGAGGGGGTTCGTATTGAACGGGAAGCGGTTTTGGGAGCCAATGTCGTTCTTACCTCCTCAACCCGGATCCTAGATGTATCGGGAAGTGAACCTGTTGAGAGGAGAGGATCTATTCCGGTGCGGTCAGTCGTGATACCCGGTTCTTATACAAAATCCTTCCCTGCCGGAGATTTCCAGGTAGCGTGTGCCCTGATCATCGGGAAACGGAAGGCTTCGACTGACCTTAAAACATCGCTGAACCAGGCACTCAGAGAGTTCGACGTTCCGGTATGAAAAAAATCTTGGTCATTCAAACAGCCTCCATCGGAGATGTGATCCTGGCTACAGCTCTTCTGGAGAAGCTGCATCATTTCTATCCGGATGCCCGCATCGATTTCCTGGTAAAAAAAGACATGCAATCCCTCTTCAACGGGCATCCATTTATTAACCGGTTGCTCATCTGGGATAAATCAGTAAAATATCGCAGTTTCTTCCGATTAATCAAGGACGTTCGATCGGAACGATACGACTTTGCAATCAACATTCAGCGCTTCGCTTTAACCGGTATCCTGACTGCTCTTTCAGGTGCAAAAGCCACTATCGGATTCGATAAAAACCCCCTCTCATGGGCCTTCAGCAATAGGATACCGCATAAAGTTGGCAATGGGATTCATGAAACCCAACGCAATCAGAGGCTGATCGCTGAGATAACGGATGAGAATGTGGAGAAGCCAAAGTTATATCCTGAGAAGATCCAGCATCCAGTATCAGGTATCTATTATACAATTTCCCCTGCATCCCTCTGGTTCACAAAACAATATCCTGCCGAACGCTGGGCCGAACTGATCGGGCAGATGTCTGAGGAGGCAATGGTCTACTTGTTGGGATCGAAGGCAGATTTTGAACTCTGTGAAGAGATACGGGATACGGGATATGGGATACGCGGATCGCGAATCGTGAATCTCGCCGGCCAGCTTTCCCTCCTAGAATCAGCAGCCCTGATGCAGGGTGCGAGGATGAACTTTACCAACGATTCAGCACCAATGCATCTGGCTTCTGCTGTCAATGCCCCGGTTTCGGCAGTCTATTGTTCCACCACACCTGATTTTGGGTTTGGCCCCCTCTCCGATAATCGCGCGATTGTTGAGGTTCAGACGGAATTATCCTGCCGACCCTGTGGTTTACATGGTCGAACAAGTTGTCCGGAGGGCCATTTCAGATGCGCTGTTGATATAAATATGGAAACCCTAAGATCCCGCCTTTGACAAACCGGGAAATTTATCAACATCGCATGCATGTATCCATAATGTTTCATATATTTGTAAAAAAGTTCGGGAATTAAGATGCAAGAGCATAGCATGAAACAGGAGATCAGGAATTGTATCGATGTACTTCGGAAAGGTGGAACCATTCTCTATCCGACAGATACAATCTGGGGTATTGGGTGTGATGCAACCAACATACGAGCGGTACAAAAGGTTTTCAAGATAAAGAAACGCATGGAGAACAAGAGCCTCATTGTGTTGCTTGATCGCAAAGAGAGTCTTTATAAATACATCGATTCAGTACAAAATATTGCCCTCGACCTTGTTGCAAATGTCACTACCCCATTGACCATTATTTATCCCAACGCCAGAAACCTGGCGAAAAATATCATTGCCGATGACGGAACAATTGCCATCAGAGTAGTGCAGTTTGAGTTTTGTAAAAAATTGATCAGAATGTATGGCAAACCAATTGTATCTACATCCGCCAATATTTCGGGCCAACCTTCTCCTCTAATCTTTAAAAGTATCCCTGAAGAGATCATCAACCAGGTTGATTACGTTGTAAACTTTTCAAGGGAAGAGGTTCGGGAGACAAAACCTTCCACCATCATTAGACTGAAAAGTAATGGCGAGTTTGAAATCATCAGGAAATAACAGCGAATACATATACTATCATCTTTCTGATTTCGTTTTCGAATAGGATTTAACCATGATATCTGATGAAGAGACTTCTTCCTTTGCTAGTTGTTTTACTGACCTTTTTTCCTTCCTCGTTGATCAAAGCAGAATCTGAACTTACAAAAAAATGGACCATTAGTGGTTCGATACGCGACAAGTCGAACGGGGAAGACCTGACCGGAGCTACCATCTATATCAGTGAGCTCAATACAGGGACTGTATCAGACTTCTACGGGAACTATTCTCTTACCATCCCTGAAGGTCATTATTCGGTTCACTACTCCTTTGTTGGGTTTGAGACAACGACGAAAAAAGTATTTCTTGATAAGAGTATGGTGATACATATTGAGCTGAACCCCTCTTCAGAGACACTCAAAGAGGTTGAGATTACCAGTGAACAAGCGAATAAAAATGTAGCACGGCCAGAGATGAGCACCTTCAAGATGGATATCAAGACCATCAAGAGTATTCCCTCTCTGATGGGTGAAGTGGATATCATAAAAGCAATCCAGCTTCTGCCTGGAGTCCAGTCGGTAAGCGAAGGTGGAAGTGGTTTCAGTGTTCGGGGCGGGGCCCCTGACCAGAACCTCATCCTCCTGGATGAATCTACCGTATACAACGCCTCACACCTGATGGGTTTCTTTTCGGTCTTTAACAACGATGCTATCAAAGATGTAAAACTTTACAAGGGAGACATTCCTCCGATGTATGGCGGACGGCTCTCTTCCGTTCTGGATGTGCGCATGAAGGAGGGAAATTCAAAACGATTTGAGGTCACAGGAGGTATCGGGATCATCGCCTCCCGTCTTACTGTTGAGGGGCCTATCTGGAAAGACAGGATTTCATTTGTCGTGTCGGGAAGGCGTACCTATGCCGACTTGTTTCTGGCGCTTTCAAGCGAGGAAGCTCTCAAAGACAACAAGCTCTATTTTTATGACCTGAATGCGAAGGTGAACTACCGCATCAACGATAACAACCGGCTGTTTATCTCCGGATATTTTGGCAGGGATGTCTTCAAGAACGATTTTGCCAAGATGAGTTGGGGCAATGGTACCGGAACTATCCGATGGAACCATCTGTTCAACAAGAGGCTCTTTGCCAATTTCACATTTGTTTACAGCGACTACCGCTATATGCTTGGTACACCCGACGGGACTACCTCCTCTTTTGAGTGGAATTCGAATTTGCGGGATGCCGGCTTTAAAGGTGATTTAAGCTATTACCTCAATACGAACAATACCCTCCATTTCGGGGTTTCAGGAATTTACCATATGATCAACCCCGGCGTTGCGGGAGGGACAGGAAGTGAATCTTCGTATACAGAGGTCAAAGTACCTGATAACTACTCCCTTGAAACAGGTATTTATGTCAGCAATGAACAAAAGGTTGGTGAACACTGGACATTTAAATATGGTTTGCGTTTCTCGATGTTCCAGAATGTAGGACCCGGAACGGTTTTCAATTATGACTCACTCTACAATCCGATCGACTCGACCGTTTATCCATCTGGTGAGTTCTACAACACTTACATCGGGATAGAGCCCAGGATAGGAATATTATACACCTTCAACGAAATTTCATCTATCAAGGCTAGTTACTCCCGTACCAACCAATACTTACAATTGGCGCAGAACTCTACAGCAGGCACTCCGCTCGACATCTGGTTTCCGGCCAGTCCCAATGTGAAGCCACAGATAGCCGACCAGGGAGCTCTGGGGTATTTCCGGAATTTTCGTCGAAATACCATTGAAACATCTGTTGAAGTCTATTACAAACACATGAATCATGTGATCGACTTCAAGGATTTTGCCGAACTGCTTCTGAATGATAAGCTTGAGGGAGAAATCAGGGAAGGAAAGGGATGGTCATATGGTGCCGAGTTCCTGGTACGTTTAAGTGAGAAGAAATGGGGTGGATGGGTTAGTTATACCCTATCAAGAAGCATGCGGAAAATTCCGGAAATCAACAATGGCAACCCCTACCCTGCCCCTTATGACAAGCCTCATAACGTGGCGATTGTCGCAAATTACCAGTTTCTCCCACGCTGGTCGGTTTCTGCAAACTGGGTATATGCAACGGGGAACCCGGTAACTTTCCCCACAGGCCGGGCTGAGATTGGTGGAAAGGTAATCCCAATTTACAGCGACAGAAATGCCTACAGGTATCAGGATTATCATCGCCTCGACATGTCAATTACATTCTACTCTAAAGTTAAAGAGGGAAAACGGTTCAAGTGGGATATCAATGTCTCTGCTTACAATGTGTATAACCGTCATAACACCTGGTCCATCAACTTTGTACAGGATAATGAGGACCCGAATGTTACCTATGCCGAAAAAATTTATCTCTTTGGAATTGTTCCATCCGTCACATTTAACTTCCATTTTTAATGCTTCCCTATAAATGAAACGACTTATAATCTATTTACTGCTCCTTGTCATTGTCGCAGCAGCCTGTACTGAACGGATTGAGTTGAATCTGGATGAGACCTATACACGATTGGTGGTTGATGGTGACATATCGAATGATACGGGCAGCTACCAGGTTACCCTGAGCAAAACAGCCGACTATTTCTACAACGAACCAGCTCCACGTGTTGTCAATGCTACCGTCAGTTTGAACAATGACTCAGATTCCTATCTCCTTCACGAAACTGAGCCAGGAATATCCGGGATCTATGAGACCGATTCATCGTTTTATGGGATCATTGGAGAGACATATACCCTCGACATCGATCTGGATCAACCAATCGATAATGAGACCAATTACACATCCTCGTGCAAGATGATGAATGTGGCCCGCCTTGATTCCATCCAGGTAGTATTTCAGACAGATTGGGGCCCTAAAGGCATCTGGGAGATCAGAGTTTTTGCCCAGGAACCCGGAGATGAAGTCAATTATTACATGTTCCGATACTACCGGAACGACACACTGATGAGCGATTCGATCTGGAAAGTAGAAATATCTGATGATAAGTATATCAACGGCGGCTACATCAATGGACTTACAGCGATCTATATCAATAACGAAAATCCATGGGAGACATTTAAACCAGGCGATAAAGTAACTCTCCAAATGTCGGGAATCACCAAAGAGTATTACGATTTTATTTACCAGGTGAAACTCTCGGGATTCAACATCCCTTTCTTTACCGGCCCTCCAGCCAACGTTCAGGGCAATATAAGCAATGGGGGGATTGGGTTCTTCTCAGCTTATTCCAATACGTGGGGGAGTACGATTGTGAAATAGCGAAATAGCGAAATAGCGAAATAGCGAAAATTGAACTATTTTTGGGAATCTTTAATAATTCCTGATATGGATACTTCGCTATTTGCAATTTCTCCGGTTGACGGTCGTTATCGTAAATCTGTTGAGAAACTCTCCGATTATTTTTCTGAAGCCGCTATCATTCGCTACCGTGTGTGGGTTGAAGTAGAGTATTTCATCGCCCTGTGCGGCATCCCTTTACCTCAGCTGAATACGTTCAATAAACGGGATTTTGCCAAGCTCCGGAAACTCTATAAAAATTTCATGCCCGAAGATGCCGTTCGGGTTAAAGCTATTGAAACAGAGACCAACCATGATGTAAAAGCCATTGAGTATTTCGTGAAAGAGCGTTTCGATCAGTTGGGACTCGGAACCTACAAAGAGTTTATCCACTTAGGACTCACTTCTCAGGACATCAACAATAACGCGTTCACCATGGCGATGCGGGACGCTTGGGAAGAGATCCTGGAACCGGTGCTTACAGAGGTACATTATAACCTCCTTTATAAAAGCGCCGACTGGCAGCAGGTCCCCATGCTGGCGCATACCCATGGGCAACCTGCCTCTCCGACGACAGTAGGCAAAGAGCTTTATGTTTTTGTGGAGAGACTTTCCCAGCAGATGGCATTGCTGGAGACTATCCCCTTCTCAGGAAAATTTGGAGGCGCCACAGGGAATTTCAATGCCCATGCAGTAGCCTTCCCCAAGGTCGACTGGGCAAAATTTGCCAACCGGTTTGTGTTTGACAGCCTGAGGTTGGAACGGCTTCAAACCACAACGCAGATCGATCACTACGATAATATGGCAGCCTTTTTTGATAACCTGAAACGCATCAATACGATTCTGATTGACCTGGATCGGGATATCTGGAGTTATATTTCGATGGAGTATTTCAAGCAGAAGGTAAAGAAGACGGAGACAGGCTCCTCCACCATGCCACACAAAGTAAATCCAATCGATTTTGAAAACTCCGAAGGTAACCTTGGTGTTGCCAATGCCATGTTCGAATTCCTTTCGGCCAAACTACCCATCTCCCGCCTGCAGCGTGACCTTACCGACTCTACAGTAATCCGCAACATCGGAGTTCCCATGGCACATATGATGATCGGACTGAGATCCCTTCTCAAGGGACTTGACAAACTTATCTTAAATGAGAAAAAACTCAAACAAGATCTGAACGGCAACTGGGCTGTAGTTTCTGAAGCTATTCAAACCATCCTGCGACGCGACGGGTATCCAAACCCTTACGAAGCGTTGAAAGAGTTGACCCGCGGAAAATCCGCTATCACCCAGAAAACCCTCCATACATTCATCGATGGACTCAAGATCAAAAAGAGCCTGAAGGATGAGTTGAAACGAATTTCACCAGAAAATTACATCGGGATTATCAAGCTATAACAAATATCCAATATACTTCCAACCTACAGCCTAAAAGCCTAACAGCCTACAGCCTAATCATGAAAGTCTCCGGTTTCACCATCGTTCGGAATGCCATCAAATACGACTACCCGGTTGTGGAATCGATTCGCTCCATCCTGCCCTTCTGTGATGAAGTAGTAGTAGCAGTGGGGAACTCTGATGATGGCACGCGCGACCTGGTTGCCTCTATCGATCCGAATCGGATCCGCATCATTGATACCATTTGGGATGAATCTCTGCGGGAGGGAGGAGTTGTACTGGCTTCAGAGACAAACAAAGCTCTGGCTGCGGTTTCAAAAGATGCTGACTGGGCGTTTTACATTCAGGCCGACGAGGTAGTCCACGAATCATGTATGGGCCAGATCAGAGCGGGGATGGAAAGATGGGAAGGGAATCCCGAAGTGGAAGGCCTCATTTTCAACTACCTGCACTTTTGGGGATCCTACGACTGGGTTGGCGACTCACGAAAATGGTATCGCCGGGAGGTGAGAATCATTCGGCCTCACAGGGGGATCAATTCGTTTAAAGATGCACAAGGATTTAGAATTGGCAGCAGGAAAATCAGGGTTAAACCAATCGATGCATGGATCTATCATTACGGATGGGTCAAACCACCCGGCGCTCAGCAGGCCAAACAGCAAGAGTTTCATAAATTCTGGCATGATGAAGGATGGATCCGTGAAAATATATCCCCGGATGAGGAGTTCGATTATTCGATTATCAACGCGCTTAGTCACTTCATCGGAGAACATCCTGCATTGATGCAGAACCGTATCGCAAAACAAAACTGGAAGTTTGAACCCAAACCGGATGTCAAACCACTGAGTCTTCGCCACCAGCTGCTCGACCGAATCGAGAAGGTCACCGGTTGGAGGATCGGGGAGTTCAGGAACTACAGGCTGATTTCCGATTAAATCGTCATCACTTTTTTTTGTACTTTTGTAAAAAATCACTGCTATGGACCTGAGCAAGATCTTATCCATCTCTGGAAGAGCTGGTCTTTTTAAAGTTATATCACAAGCGAAAAATGCTGTCATCGTTGAGTCGTTGATCGACCAGAAACGAATTCCTGCATTTGGTCATGAAAAGATGAGTTCACTGGAGGAGATTAGTGTATTCTCTACCGGGGAAGACATACTCCTGAAGGATATCTTCAGAAAGATGCATGACAATTTAAAGGAGAACGAGACTATTGATCCAAAATCAGACAATAAGATCCTACAGGAATTCTTTCTTGAGGTGATCCCTGAATACGACCAGGAGCGGGTCTATCCATCAGATATCAGGAAAATTCTGAACTGGTATAATCTTTTGCTTGCAAACCAACTTCTTGATTTCTCTGATGAAGAGGAAAAAACTTCTTCAGAAGAGGAGAAAACTATTGAAGAGGGTGCGGCAAAAAGTGATTAATTGACTATCTTTGAATGTTTAATCAAGTAAAACAAAATCATTAAATTAATAAATATGAAAACAAAATTCGCTTTACCCTTAATTCTTGTTGTCCTGCTCATCATCCTGAGTGGTGCTGATGCCATGGCCGGCAAGAAAAAAATGCATTTTGTCGCCTCAGAATCAGATGCTAAAATTTTTGTTGATGGGCGGTTGATGGGATCAGGACAATTGGATATCATTGTTCCATCTTATGCCTGCATCGTTATAAGAGTAGAAAAAGTTGGTTACCTGACAGAGAATATCGAATTCTGCAACAAACCCGACTTCTCCCCACCCCCAAAGAATTACAGTTTGATGATGCAAAAAGACGATGCCTTTGATGCATCAGAAGCTACAGATGTGGCCAATATTGATCTTGAGATCAAAACGGACAAACCTGAGTTAGAGGCATGGCAGCTTCTAAGCCAGATCATTACCTCCTACTTTGATGTAATTGAGGTAACCGACCGCGAAACAGGATATTTAAGAACAGCATGGACTGTGCAAACCTTTAAGAAGAACACAATCCGTACACGAATGATTGTTAAACTCGGGAACACAACCCCCCTATCCTATAAGATTAAGCTTGTTAGCGAAGAATCTCAGAGTCCTCAAACAAGTGTGAAAAGCGATGAACTTTTTCGTGAATGGGATCGCGTTTTGAGAAAATACAAAGAGGTTGTATTTGAGTGCCAGTCACGTTTGGCCTACTAACTGTGAAATAACTGCATGGAAATTAAGAAATCTGTTCAGGATCTTACTGTTGCGAGTAATATCACATTGAACAAACGACATTTCCTGCTTGACCTGATTGCCCCGGAGCCTCTGCCAATGATGCTTCCGGGGCAATTTGTTCAGGCACTGGTTGAGGATTCTCCAACTACCTTTCTAAGGCGTCCTTTTTCAATTCACCAGGTGGATTACAGCCGTAATGCACTCCGGCTGCTCATCCAGATCAAAGGTGAAGGGACTCGTCACCTGAGCCTTCTCAGAGAGGGAGACACGCTAAACCTGATCTACCCATTGGGCAACTCCTTTTCATTACCCATAACCAGCGAGGTGTTGCTTGTTGGAGGCGGATGCGGTGTTGCTCCCCTGCTCTTCCTGTCACAGTTTCTGAACCAGAACAACGTCAGACCAACTATCCTGGTAGGATTCCAAACCAAAGAGGAGGTCTCTGAGATTGACACATATTCAAAATATGGTACGGTCCATATCACTACCAATGATGGAACAGAAGGCGAACGTGGACTAGTTGTGGATCACTCGATCCTCCAAAAAGAGCGCCTCCCATTTAAAAAGATCTATTGTTGCGGCCCGGATGCCATGATGCAATCTGTTGCCAGGATTGCTACAATGCAGGGAATTGACTGCGAAGTGTCGCTGGAGAACAGCATGGCTTGTGGATTTGGGGTTTGCCTCTGCTGCGTCACACCCACAGACAGGGGCAATGAACGCGTTTGTGTGGAGGGGCCCGTGTTTAATACAAAACGGTTGAAGTGGAAGTAATATAAAACTGAAATACGAAAGATGAAATACGTATTTCCTAATTTCCTAATTTCCTAATGACCAATGACCAACCTTCAAGTAAATATCGCCGGACTCACCTTCAAAAATCCCGTTACCACGGCATCTGGCACATTCGGGTATGGAGATGAGTTCAGAGACTTCATGGATCTTGGTAAGATCGGAGGTATCTTTGTCAAAGCGGTAACTGGCTCCAACAGGGAGGGAAACGCCTATCCCCGTATGGCTGAAACTCCGTCGGGGATGTTAAATTCGGTGGGTCTGCAAAACAAAGGCGTTGACCATTTCGTCAGAGAGATCTATCCCCGGATCAAAGATTTTGACACCCATATCATTGTCAATGTTTCAGGCTCCACACTAGAAGAATATGTGGAGGTAGCCGCCCGGATGAATGAACTGGAGAATGTATCTGCCATTGAGCTGAACATTTCCTGCCCCAATGTCAAACAGGGCGGGATGGCTTTTGGAACCGTGCCGTCCATGTCGTCGGAAGTGACCCGGGCTGTGAGGGATGTCTACAAGGGGGTGCTGATGGTCAAACTTTCACCCAATGTCACCAGTATTATCGAAATCGCAAAGGCGGTGGCCGACGGTGGCGCAGATGTGTTGACACTCGTAAATACACTCTTGGGAATGGCTATTGATGCCGATCGTCGTCGCCCTATCCTCTCCACTATTACAGGAGGACTCTCTGGTCCGGCCATCAAGCCTGTTGCCTTACGGATGGTATGGCAGGTCCACAATGCTGTAAACCTGCCCGTAATTGGTCTTGGCGGTATCATGAACGCTACCGATGCCATTGAATTCATGCTAGCCGGCGCTTCTGCCATCCAGGTTGGAACTGCCAACTTCATCGATCCGGCAGTCTCCGTCAAAATTGTGGAAGGCATTGAAGCTTATATGCTGAAACACTGTATTACCGACGTAAATGAGCTGATCGGTGGATTGCGGACTGATTAATGTCAACATCTCTTTTTTTGCAAAAACTATTTATTCCTTCACTATGATCTATAATACTCTGTTTTCAAAAAAAAAGTTGGTTAAACCTCTTTTTTCGATAACTTTCATTGCATTGCTATCAGTCATTTCCTGGCAAGCCAATCGCTTTGATCATTCCTCTAATCTTAACATTAGGGGCCACTTCCAACCCCCATCTGTTACCCCCAACGACTGGATGGCAATGCAGCGGATCTATCCCTATGACCGGATTCAGCCTGATGCCTACCTGGCTGCTGTTGAGCAGGCTCAGGCATTGATTGATGCCGGTGCGGTCAGAAGTACCCCCTGGGTTTTTACCGGTCCAACCAACATCGGAGGCAGAATTACCGACATCGAGATTCCTGATGGTGACCTCCAGACAATCTATATTGGCGCCTCTACAGGTGGAGTGCTCAAAACCACAGACGGTGGGATCACTTGGAACAACCTGTTTAAAAATATCCCCGTTGTATCCATTGGAGATATTGCGATTGATCCGGGCAATTCCGATGTCCTCTACGTTGGAACGGGCGAAGCAAACTCCTCCAGCTTCAGCTTCTGGGGAAACGGAATGTACAAGTCGACCGATGCAGGCCAAACCTGGCAACATATAGGCCTGGAAAATTCGGCCTACATCGGAAGGGTGCTGGTGGATAATGCCAACTCACAGCGTGTCTTTGTAGCTGCCTGTGGCTATCTCTTCTCCTACAATGATGAACGGGGGGTTTACCGCAGTGAAGATGGTGGAACGACCTGGGAAAGGACATTATATCTGACTGATTCTACTGCTGCTATCGATTTAGTGCAGCATCCCACCAATCCTGATATTCTTTATGCAGCTATGTGGGAACGAAGCCGCGGGCTGGAATACCGGAACTCTTTCGGAGCCACCTCAGGGATATGGAAAACAATGGACGGTGGAGATACATGGATTGAGCTGACCAATGGCCTCATGGCTGGTGAGGATGTAGGCAGAATCGGAATCTCCATGTGCAAGTCACAGCCCGATATCCTTTATGCTGTTTATGATCTGCCCAACTTCGAGGTAGCTGTCTTTAAAACAGATAACGGGGGAGATACATGGACGCGTACAAATGATGGGGATCTCTTCGGAATGTGCAGTAATTTCGGCTGGTACTTCGGGCAGATCCGGGTTGACCCGATAAATTCAAACAGAGTGTTTGTTATGGGAGTTCCACTCTACGCTTCTCAAGATGGAGGACAATCATGGTATGAAGTTACCAACAACATCCATGTTGACCATCATGCAATGGTAATTGACGAGACAACCTCCACGATCTTTGAAGGAAATGACGGAGGTTTATATGTCAGCGGTAACTACGGAAGTTCATGGTTGAAAATCAACAACCTTCCCATCACGCAATTCTATGCCATCGATATCGATTACCTGAAACCTGAGCGCATATACGGTGGTACACAGGACAACAACACCATCCGGACACGCACAGGCGCTGTTAATGACTGGGAAGCGATTCTTGGTGGCGACGGCATGTACACCCTGGTTGATTACACCAACTCGAATATCATTTATGCTGAATACCAGTGGGGGAACCTTTACCGGTCTAACAATGGTGGAAATAATATGATTGATATCGGCCAGAATTGGGAAAACGAACGCACAAACTGGTCGTCACCTCTTGCAATGCACCCCGAAGACCCTTCCATCCTCTATTTCGGCACCTACAGGATATGGAAGACCTTCGACAGGGGGAACAGTTGGACTCCTTTTAGCGATGACCTAACACAAGGCATCGACCAGTATTTCCATACCATTACAACCATCACCATCTCTCCCGTTGATCCTTCTATTATCCTTGTTGGAACAGGAGATGGGAAAGTCCAGGTGTCGACAAATGATGGCCTCACCTGGACTGATGTCTCGGCAGGGCTTCCGAACCGTTGGGTAACACGCGTAACCCCGGACCCCTTCGACAGTCAAACGATTTATGCCACCCTCTCTGGTTTCAGATGGGATGAGCCACTCCCCCATGTTTACAAATCTACTGACCTGGGGCAAACCTGGACAGCGATCTCAGGAAATCTGCCGGAATTCCCCGTAAATGATATCGTACTGGATCCCGATGTTGCTAACAAAATCATTGTTGCGACTGATGCCGGTTTGTATGGTTCGGGCGATGCAGGTATCACGTGGGAGTGGATTTGGACTGACCTTCCTGCTGTTCCTACCTATGCGCTCAAGGTACATGCACCTTCACGAACGATCGTTGCCGGCACCTATGGGCTCTCCACTTATTCGGCCAGCATGGATGAAATCCTGGTGGGTGCAGAAAGTGAAAAAATCCAACGAAAAGGGCGCCTTACTACTACACCAAACCCTGTAACCACCAATACCTCTATTCAGTTCTTTCTTCCCGAAGCCGATCATCTTACCTGTTCTATCATCAACATGAATGGAATAGTAAGTAATGCTGATTCAAAAATTATCGGAGATCTTCAACGGGGAGAGCATTCAATCAGGATAACAGATCTGGGAGATATAAACCAGATGCCGTCGGGGATCTACCTGGTGGTGATTGAGGGGAATCGTACAAAAATTTCGGGAAAAATTGTGGTGTTGTAATCTGTAGAGACGGAGCATGCCTGTAGAGACGAGGCATGCCTCGTCTCTACAGAATATTGACCTCTGGGTCCAATAATATCCCAAACCTGGCTAACACCGATTGGCGGATCAGGGATGCCAGTGTCAGGATCTCCTGGCCTGTTGCGTTTCCATAATTCACCAGTACCAAGGGCTGATCAGGATGAACGCCTGCGTCACCAGTGCGTTTGCCTTTCCAGTGGCACTGGTCTATCAGCCAGGCAGCAGCCAGCTTCACGCCATTGGGGTCAGCATAATTAACGATATCAGGGTATTGATTTTTAAGCCTTACAAACTGGTCGGAACGGATGACCGGATTCCGGAAGAAACTGCCGGCATTCCCGGCAACTGCAGGGTCAGGAAGTTTATTCTTCCGGATCCTGCAAACAACATCCCGTACATCCTGGATTGTTGGCGAGGAGATGCCAGAGCGGTCCAACTCCAATTTAATAGATCCATAAGCCAGCTTCAGGACAGGTCTTTTGTCAAGCCTTAGCGTTACGCTAGTGATGAGGTATTGTCCTCGGAGCTTTTTCTGGAAGATGCTCTCACGGTATCCAAAACGACAATCATCTCTGGAGAAGGTACGTTGTTCATGTGTCGTCAAATGAACGGTATCGACTTCCTGAAGAACCTCTTTGAGTTCTACCCCATAGGCTCCAATGTTCTGGATTGGGCTGGCACCCATCCGACCAGGGATCAGGGAAAGGTTCTCGACTCCCCCCCACCCCTTTTGCACACAATACTCAACCACTTCATCCCAGATCTCCCCTGCAGCAACCCGAATAGTGATGGATTCATCATCCTGTTCAACGATGGTAATCCCTTTTGTATCAAGACGAATTACCGTCCCCGGGAAATTATCCGTAAAAAGAATATTGCTGCCATCTCCCAGCAACAATAATGGTTGATGATCTTCATTCAGAGATGCTAATACCGTCAAAACATCCTCTTCCCGGTCGATCTCAATAAAATACCTGGCGTTGGCCTGGATGCCAAAGGTATGTTCATGCTTGAGGGATTTATACTCCTGAATAACCATTATGGATCAAAAGTATAAAAATAATTAACTTGCGTCTCCGTTGGACTATAAACCATCTTATGCCGGTCAAGTGTGCCATCGTATGCGTTACCAATGACCTCACCACCGATCAACGGGTGGACCGCACATGCATAACCCTTATGGAACTAGGCTATTCCGTGATTTTGATAGGCCGGAAACTGAATAAAAGCCTTCCACTGATACCCCGTTTGTATGAGATGCACCGGATGCCGTTATGGTTTAACAAAGGCCCGTTTTTCTATGCTAACTACAATATTCGCCTGTTTTTATATCTAATTACCCATAAATTCAGCCTTATCGTCTCCAACGACCTTGATACCCTTCCTGCCAGTTTTCTGGCATATAAAATAAAAACCAGGGGGGTGACACTCCTCCACGACTGTCACGAATACTTTCGCGGGGTGCCGGAACTGGTTGGGCGGAAAGGGACCACACGTGTTTGGAAATGGATCGAAGACAGAATATTTCCACGTCTGGAACTGATAACTGCAGTCAATGGATCCGTTGCAAAACTCTACAAGGAAGAGTATGGCAATGAGATTGTCGTGATCAGGAACGTCCCGTTCCGCAAGCATGGCGGAGAAGCTATCTCCAAAGAATCACTGGGGATATCTCCACATCAGAAGGTGATTCTCTATCAGGGAGCTGTAAACCTGGACAGAGGACTTGAAGAGATTATCCAGGCAATGAAATATATACGATGTGATGCAAAGTTGGTGATTGTAGGAACGGGTGATAAGTTTGATGAACTTCAGGCATTTGTGAAACAGGAGAAGGTACCGGGCAAAGTAATCTTCACCGGGCCAATTCCATTCCAGGATCTTTATCGCTATACGCTTATGGCAGATATCGGATTATCGGTTGAGAAGGACGTAAGCCTAAACTACCATTTTGCATTACCAAACAAGTTCCTGGATTATATTCAGGCCAATGTCCCCCTTCTGATCTCACCATTCCCTGAAATGAAAGCAATCCTCGATAAATATTTTATCGGGGAGGTGCTGGAGAGCCATGACCCGATACATATCGCAGAGAAGATTGACGGGATGCTATTGAATGAAACCCGGCTGGCGCTTTTTCGCGAGAACCTTCTTTCGGCTGCAGAAGAACTTTGCTGGGAGAATGAGGAGCCAAAGTTGAAGAAGATGCTGGAAGAGAATGAGGAATGAATTACGAATTACGAATTATGAATTATGAATTGAATATCAATGAATTGAAACCCGAAACCCGAAACCCGAAACTTGAAACTAACACTTCACATCATAAGCTTTGACGTCCCGTTTCCTCCCAATTACGGGGGGGTGATCGATATCTATTACAAGATTCGGGCGCTCCATGAAGCCGGGGTAAATGTAATCCTGCACTGTTTCCAGGATCAAAGGGATCCAAATCCTGAACTTAAGAAACTATGTACCGAGGTATGTTACTATCCGCGTCAAAAGAGCATCCTGAATCTCATGTCCCTGCGACCTTACATCGTTGCCAGCCGGAATTCAGAATCCCTGCGAAAGCGGCTATTGCAGGACGAGTATCCAATCCTGTTTGAAGGACTGCATACCTGCAATATCCTGAATGATCGAGCTTTTCGGGACCGTAAAAAGATTTACAGGGAGAGTAACATTGAACACGACTATTATTATCACCTCTATAAGGCGACAGGAAATATCCTTGACAAAGTGTTTTTCCTGGCCGAGAGCATGAAATTGCGCTGGTTCCAAAGGATCCTTAAACATGCTGACCTGATGCTGGCAGTCTCAAAAGCAGACGAACAGTACCTGAAATTCAAGTTTCCACAAAAGGATATCCGGTATTTGCCATCATTTCACCTGGATGACAAAATAAGTTCAAAACCTGGCCGGAGTTCCTACCTGCTTTACCAGGGCAAATTAAGTGTTCCGGAAAATATTCGTGCCGCAGAATATATCATCAATCATATCTACACTGACTCTCTTCCTGATCTGATTATCGCCGGGATGAATCCTCCTGGGCATCTCATTAAACTAATTGAAAAGCATCCCAACATTCGACTGGAGATCAACCCCGATGACGACAGAATGTTTGAACTCATTCGGGATGCACAGATCAACCTCCTGGTGACATCGCAACCAACCGGATTGAAGCTGAAACTATTAAATGCGCTGTTTCATGGCCGGCACTGCCTGGTGAATCCCGAAATGCTTGTGGGGACAGGGTTGAATGATGTTTGCACAACAGCAAAAACGCCTCAACAATTCCGTGACGAGATTGGCACCCTTTTCTTGAAAGATTTCGACGCTGGGATGATAGCCCACCGTGAGGCTATAATCATGGAAAAATACTCCAATAAAAAAAATTGTATAAGCCTAACGGATATATTAACTTTGTTCTATGAAAAAAATACTCGTTCCGGTTGATTTTTCCGAGCACACGGATATCACCTGTTCCTATGCCCTGAAAATAGCAGATGCTTACCAGGCAGAATTAATGCTTTTTCACACCTATTTTGACCAGGTTGTCCTCACCGATACAACCTTCCCCGACAGCATGAACATGAATGCTGTTTATAACGAAGAGCTGATCAGGGAAATGCACACCCAGGCTGAAGTGAATATGCAAAAGCTCCATGCGGCTATCGAAAAGCGTATGACTGATGAAAAAATCAAGAATGTCCAGCTAAAAAGTACCGTTGTTGGAGGAGATATCGAGATGGAACTAAAAATGGTATGCAGTGAGTATCACCCTCAAATGGTAATCATGGGTACGCGTGGGATTGGTCAAAATGTTAATGTATGGGGGCGGGTATCGACATACATCATCAACCATGCCAAGGTACCTGTATTGACTATTCCCGAGATTAAAACCTTTATGGGTCTTCAGAATCTCATGTATGCAGCAGATTTATCGGAGGGAAATGCAGCTGCCATCCTTCAGCTGCTGAACCTGATGAAACCCTTCCAGAGTTCGCTGTATATAGTTCATTTTCAGACAGAAAAAGATGATGGAAACCAAAAGATGGAAACATTGAGAGCGGAATTCAGTGATCTTGAACAAAAGGGGAAGATCCAATTCGAGCTAGTGAAAATTGGAGATGATAACCAGAAGGCTCTGGATGATTATGTGGCAAGCAATGGAATCGAAATCATCGTATTTCAGCCGCATAAGAGAAATCTCTTTTACAATCTCTTTACCAAAAATATCACGAAGAAAAACCTCTTTTCGACCAATATTCCTTTACTCGCTATTCCCGTCCAATAAAGTATCCTGATCTCAATTCAGGGGCATCCGTGTGTAATTATCATAGCGGAACAACTCCCAGTGATGGTTTTCCCATCCATCCCCATTCATCTGACGAAACTTATAGAAGGTTTGTAACGGCCTGATTGAAATCTCCGTCAAACAGTTGTAAAACTCGGTTCCATATTGCTTCAATGCATTCAGAAAATACCATGCTACATCATACCCTTGAAATGCAAGACTCTCAGGATCTGTCTTATACTCATCCCTGAATAGTATTACAATCCGTTTAACAGTTGGATCGTTATAATCAATCCATGATGGAACAAAAATGTGTGCCCCAGCCTTTTCCAAATATTGATAATCGATCCCATCAAACTGATCCCATCTGGGCAAACCGAATACGGTGAATTGATACCCGTCGGTATCGGCATTTAATTGGGAAAGGACGTTCATCACGAAGGACTTCTGCTGGGAGACCACAACGACAATATTTTCGACTCCCCTGTTAAGTTTGCCGATTAAATCATCCTGAGAAACAGCTTCGATATCCAATCCAAGAGCCTGGCAATTGGCATAAATCTGGTCAGCCATCTTTTTCCCTTCCTCCTCCCAACTCCGTATCAACAACGTATGTGTAAACCGATGACTGTTTGCAAGGAATTCTGCAAGAGCTATCCCTTCGGAGGTGTAAGAGGGGCGTAGCTTTATAACCATGGGGTTCCCTTCAACCTGCGACTCCCTCTCCGAAATCGGACTCACAATGGGGATCTGACGATCCCTGGCCCAGGAGGAGACAATCTCAAAATTACGGTTGAAAAGCATCCCGACAATCAGATCCATCTCAGCCATTTCAGGCTTTTTAAGAAGGGCATATGTGGCGCTCGGGTTCGGTTCCAGGCTATAGACATACAAATTGAGATTTAACCCGATCTTCCGAAGAGAATCAACAGCAAGTAGAAAGCCTTCATAGAACTGAATGTATCGTAGTGAGTTATAGCTATCAATCTCTTTCTGTGAGGGGCCCCTGGTATTGATAGAGTCGGCTTCATTAAGAAATAGATGCATCATCAGTGCCACGTTATAAACTTCTTTTTTCGAATCCTGCCCCTTTCCGCAGGGGAGCTTACTTGTTGACTCTCCCAAGGTGTTGAAGGTATCTTCTAGAGGCTGAGCATACTCTTCGACGATAGGTGGATCCATCACGGAAGGTTCAATCAACGTAGGTAATTCAACATGTATCTCGGCTTCTGGAGCAGGAATTAACAGGGTTTGGTTGGCCTTCAGGCCCTTTTTAATCTCAGGATTGGCAGCGATGACATCCTCCATCGTGACGTTATAGGCTTTGGATATGGAGTAGAGAGTTTGGCCTTTTTTAACCTGATGGATAAAAAAATTCTTGCCATTGATGGTTCGAAGCTTGTCTGAATGAATCTGATCATACCCATCCTGAGCGATGGCATGGGTATTAAATAAAAAAAAGATCCATCCAATAATCAGTATATATCTCATTATCTGATAATTATTCCCATTCGATCGTGGCTGGAGGTTTCGAGCTAACATCGTAGACAACCCGGTTTACTCCTTTTACCTTATTGCTGATCTCGTTAGAAACCCAAGCCAGAAACTCAAATGGCAATTGCGCCCAATCTGCTGTCATACCGTCAGTAGAGGTAACAGCTCTGAGAACCACGGCATTTTCGTAGGTCCGCTCATCTCCCATAACGCCCACCGACTGAATGGGTAACAGTACCACAAATGCCTGCCAAACCTTATCGTAAAGGCCATGCTCACGGAGTCCCTCAATGAAGAGGTTATCGGCCTCCTGAAGAAGTAGTACCTTCTCCTTTGTGATATCGCCAAGAATCCTGACAGCCAGCCCCGGTCCGGGAAAAGGATGACGTCCAAGAATCAACGGATCTAACCCGAGCGCGTTGCCCACACGTCTAACCTCATCCTTAAAAAGCGAGTTCAGCGGTTCAACAACTTTCAGGTTCATATGAGCGGGAAGTCCGCCAACATTGTGATGCGATTTGATCGTTGCGCTGGGTCCTTTAACCGATCGGGATTCTATCACATCGGGATAGATGGTTCCCTGGGCAAGCCATTTGATATTCTTGATTTTCTTGGCTTCCTCTTCAAACACTTCAACAAATACGCGTCCGATAATTTTTCGCTTCTTCTCTGGATCAGAGACCCCTTTGAGTTCATTGAGGAAACGATCAGATGCGTCGACACCGATTACATTCAGATGCATGTGCTCGTAGGAGTCGAGTACTTTCTGAAACTCATCTTTCCGCAGCAACCCATTGTCGACGAAAATACAATGCAGGTTGGAACCAATGGCTTCATGCAGAAGCATCCCGGCAACGGAAGAGTCGACACCCCCCGAAAGACCAAGAACCACCTGTTCTTTATCAAGTTGATCCCGCAACTCTTTGATTGTAGATTCGATGAAAGACTCGGGGGTCCACGACTGATGGCATCCGCAGATATCCACTACAAAATTTTTAAGCAACACAGCGCCTTCTGTGGTATGGTATACTTCGGGATGAAACTGGATGCCATATGTTAGCTCATCTGTGATCCGAAATCCGGCAATGTCAACACTGGAGGTCGATGTGATCACACAGAAATTCTCAGGAACGTTCAGGATAGTATCTCCATGTGACATCCAAACCTGACTCCCGTTTGAAAGTCCTTTCATCAGGTCACTTTCAGGATTGATATAAGAGAGGTTTGCACGACCATACTCCCGAATTTTAGAAGGCATCACTTCTCCGCCTGATGCCAGTGCGAGATATTGCGCTCCATAACAGACAGCCAGTATCGGATACTTTCCGCGGATTTCGGAAAGATCGGGGATCAAGGGATCTTTATCCCTCACAGAAAAAGGGCTTCCGGATAATATAACCCCCTTAATATGAGCACCTAAAGGAGGAATTTTGTTGTACGGGTATATATCGCAAAAGACATTAAGCTCCCTGACCCGGCGCGCAATCAGTTGGGTATACTGAGAGCCGAAATCGAGTATAAGGATGGTCTCTTCCATGGTACAAAAATAAGAAAATATTTTACCTGATCAGGGTCGCATTGTATTCAGTGCGGTTTCCAACACCGTCAGTAATGATCAGCTGGAATTTGTTCGTACCGGCTTTGATCCGGCTATCGTATTTGTACTCCAGCCTGTTCTGTTTGGCATCATAATCCATTAAAATCCAACTCCCGTTCAATGTCCCACGGTAACTTTTGATTCCGGAGAAATCATCTGAGATTGTGAGTACGATTGTACTCTGCTTGCTGATGTTCTTGTTGTTATAAATATTGACTGCCTTGATTTTAGGTGGCATTGAATCTACGCTGATAGTGTAAGCTCCAAACTCGCGTATCTTTCCAGTCACATAGCCATCGTTGAATTTCCCTCCCTGACTGACAAATTTTCCACTTTTTTCAACCTTTGCAAGAAGTGCTCTTGATTCAAGCCATCTTGGAAGAGTTTCGGCTCTGATTGAAAGGGTGCAGCGAAGATGCATCGGAGTCTCTTCATCCTGCAAATAATGAACACGGGAGTAACTTCCGTTTATTGGAGGCTTTGTAGTGTATTGAAAATCCAGATCTTCATAGAGGGTATTTTCAGGCATCATAAAGTTAAGGTAGGTATTTTCAAATTCGTTTTCCTGATCCCAGGCGAAACTATTCGAAGGCGTAGTTGTTTCAGTTGGCCCTACACCAGAAGAGGTGGGCGGATGACTTTTCACCCAAAATGTAATCTGAGATGTATTGCCATAAGAATCTTTAACAACATATTGAATTTTGTGCGCCTTCAGGTCAGTAAAATTAACAATGCCCCGGTTGACTACTCCATCGAAAATTTCCAGATTGTTTCCGGGAGCGATATATGACCTGAAAAATCGCTGTTTGTTCTTAATGTTCTGGGGATAGTCAAGGATCGCATTAACATACCGGGTATCAGCAAAGGCATACCTGTCAATACGCTGGCCGAATACCTTCTCTCCATCAACCTTCAACTCGATCGATTTAATTCCGCAACGAATGGATGATGTATTTTGAAAATCGTATGCTTCTATCCCAAAGATGATATCACCTGAAACCATGACTGTATCGGACGAAACGACTCCATATTTCCCATTACCTCCGGCAGCCTGCAGTGCTTTCGGATTGGAAGTATAGTTTACCATTGCAGTTTGGCCATAAGGGTAGATTTTTACCCATTTGATCTGGGGTTGAAGGTTGTCCTGAATTCGGATTCCAAAAGAGAGGGGATCCAAAGGATCCTGACTTCGGCCATCTCTTATCTCAAAATGAAGATGAGGGCCTCCTGATGAGCCTGAATTTCCTGAATACCCGATCACGTCACCTTTCCGCACCTGAATTTTGCCGGACGGAACAGTGACATCAATCGAAAATGACTCCTTTGCATACTGTTGCTCATATGCATAAGCAGCTATCTCTCCGCGAAAACGATCCAGATGCCCGTACACCGTTGTGTAACCGGAAGGATGACTGATATAAATTGCTTTCCCAAAGCCCCAGGGGGAGACGAAGATCCTGGAAACGTATCCATCTGCAGCAGAATAAACTGGCTTGCCTGTCACCCCGGCAGTACGAATATCGATTCCCGAATGAAAATGATTTGGTCTAATCTCACCATAAGATCCTGATAGTGAAAGAGTAAAATCGACGGGGGACCGGAACAGGGTTTGAGAATAGTTGGTCTGAGAGCTGCCGGTGAGAGTGACTAATAACAACAGGAGAGTGAGGGAAACACCAACTGCCAACTGCCTACTGCCTACTGCCAACTGCCTACTGCCCATTGTCTGCTAACTTACTTACAGTTTCAGAAAGTTCTCCCATGTTGTCAATCACCCGATCAGCCTGTTCAAATATCCCCGTCAGTTTATTTTCATTGTAGTAAACCGTCTTCATTCCAGCCCTTTTAGCCCCTACGATATCCTTGGTATAATGATTCCCAACCATCAAGCAATCTTCAGGTGCAACGTCAAGTTTCTCGGCAATAGTGAGGAAAAACCGAGGATCGGGTTTCCCATAGCCAAGTTCTTTTGAAGAGAAAAAATTCGCAAAAAAACTCTCTGCTCCAACACGTGCAAGCGCTTTTATCATCTCTTCTGTTCCCGAATGAGGGGCATTGGTAGCAATACAAAGCTGATATTGAGTAGATAATTTACTCAATGAATTTTGCGCTCCGGGAACCCAATCTACCTGATCCCAGAGGTACATTGGACCCGGAAGTGCATAGTCGATCATAATTGTACCACCCCAGTCAAATATTAGTAGTTTAATCATTCTTGCAACGGGCTGGCAGGTATGAGAATTCATTCGAGTAGGAGATCATCTGCTCCGAAAAGTCATCCGGATAGGTGACTACGATATCTGTCAACGAATCGTTCTGGTAAACCGGTGTGAGAACGGGGTTAATAAATCCACCGTAAGGAGAGATATTGAGTTTTTTATAGCGCTCCAGCATCTGGTTGTGCAGCTCGGGATCCACTTTAACGCCATAGGTCTCAACCAGCTCTTTCCCCGCCTCGTAGTCGCCTGTAGATTTGATTCGCTGGATCTTGTTCAGCAACTTGCCGAAAAGTTCACGTAACCCTTCATAATCATTCACCTTGATGTACGTTGTCCCGTCTCGTTCAATCAGTTCGATGATGTTTTTATCTTTCCCTTGCTCGTAGCACCATGAGGCTATCAGTTTCCGGTCGCGCATGTGTGCCTGCTCAATGTCTTTCCCCGGTTCAATTCTAACCAGTTGTGTGAGGTAGCCATTTCGTATGTAATTATCATATTCAGCTTTCCCAACCTCCAACGAAGGTATCAGTCCCAGCTCAACCAGCTTGGGATCCATAATGTAATATAAAGCGAACAAATCGGCCCGCGACTCTTCCAATGCTGAGTGGTAATTCTTCATAGCATCAGGACTGGTACCTGGCAACAGTTGTCCGGCCGCATGGCCAAGGCACTCGTGCATATCTGTGGTCAGGTTTCCTGCCAGGAAGCCATATTCCCGTTGCCGCTGAATCTCTTCAGGCGACGAGGCGAACTCTTCAAGGAAACCGTTCCCCAATGAGGACTGGTCATATGCGTAGGTGATATTTCCCATGGTAACCGATTTAGAGCCATGATCTTTCCTGATCCATTCGGCGTTGGGAAGATTGATGCCAATTGGAGTGGTGGGATCGCAATCGCCTCCGAGCTGGGCCACGGTGATTACTTTAGCTGTAACCCCTTTAACCTCTTTCTTCTTAAATTCGGGATCTACAGGGCTATTATCTTCAAAGTACTGTGCATTGTCGGCCAGTGTGATGGTACGTTCTGTTGCTTTTTTGTCCTTGAAATTCACTACCGACTCCCAGGTTGCTTTCATCGACATCGGGTCGCCGTATGTTTCAATAAAGCCATTGATAAAGTCGACATCCGAATTCTGATCGGCTAACCACATAACGCTGTAATCGTCAAATGCAACCAGGTCGCCGGTTTTATAAAACTCTATCAATTTATCCAGGGCCGCTTTTTGTTCGGCTGTTTCGGTAACGGTAGCAGCTTTTTCCAGCCAATAAAGAATCTGTTCAATTGCCGGATGGTACATACCATCAAGTTTCCACACGATCTCGGTCATCTTGCCATCTTTCTTAACCAGTTTTGAATTCAAGCCGTATGAGACCCGTGTATCCTTGCCTGCCTTAGCGTCATCCGACCTCTTTTGTGCGTAAAAATCTTCCACCTCATCCTGGGTCACTCCTTCGTAGAAATTGCAGGCTGATGCTTCAATCAGGTCGGTCCCCGAATCCAGACTGATGCGCTTTGCTGCAACTGTAGGATCGAAGATGATCGTTGTGATCTCTTTAGTAAACTCTTCAGGTATCTGGCCCTCTTTCATTGGCAGCTGATCCTCAGGAACTCCGTTAAGAAGTGTTGTAAAATAATCGGTTGATACGTCAGGGAAGAATTTATCGGTACTGTAATGGTGATGAATTCCATTGGAGAACCATACCCGTTTCATATAGGTTTCAATGTTTTTAAAATCATTGGATGTACGGTCGCCCTTGTAGTTCTGATAAATGGCTTCCAGGGTTTTTCGTACGAGGAGGTTGTTCTTGTAATTCTGATCATAGGTAATGTCACGTCCACACAAAGCAGCCTGTGAAAGGTAATAGACCAGCTCCTTCTGTTTTAGTGTAAGTTCATCCCATCCCGGGATCTGGTACCGAAGAATCCGCAGGTCGGCAAACTGTTCGGCCTGCCATTTGAACTCACTATTCTCCTCTTTCTTTGTGCCGTTACAGGCCACCATTGTAACCATCATAGTCATTGCAATTAAGTAGATCGTCTTTTTCATACATCTTGGTTTTAGTAGTCATACACTTTACATCCCGGGTTCTCAGATTTGAACTTGGCGATCCGCCTGGATGAGATTCTGGTATTGAATATTTTAACTGATTTAATGTTCTTCATGTTATTCAGCACATCTATATTGCTGATCTTGGTATTGTAGATCTCGAACACTTCCAGCTTCCTGAGATTCGCCAGATCTTTGAGGTTTTTGATGGGTGTTCCCGAAAGCTTAAGTACCTCCAGGTTCACCAGGTTTGCGAGGGGACGCAAATCATCTACCTGGGTATTTTCCGCATCAATTTCGATCAAGCCGGTGAGGCCCGACAAAGGAGAAAGATCACTGATGGCATTTTTAGAGAATCCGAGTCTCCTGAGCCAAGTCATCCTGGTCAATGGTTCCAGTGTTGTTACTTTCGTATCGGAAAACCTCAACTCTTCCAGGCGTGAAAGAAATACAACCGGCTGAAGTGTGACAATCGACTGATCATCTTTGACTACCAGACTTTTAATATTGACAATCTGTTGCAGCTGAAATTTATCGGGATCCTTTTTAAACTGTACCTCTTGGCGAAAAGCCTCCTGCCAAACGCCTGGCAGCGAATTCCACCAATTGGTATTTTCATACGTCTGGCTGATAACCAGGCAACCGGGGTTCTTCGACATGAAATCGTTGGCCTCCTTTTTTGTAATCCCTGAATTATCAGCCAAAATCAGTTCCAACCCGGCTAATCGTGTAAGCGGGGAAATATCGGTAACCTTGGAATTATCCAGATTAAGATATTTCAGTTTTACCAGTGCCGAAAGAGGTGCTACAGAGGTAACATCCGTCGATTTTGCATTGAGATAGCTGAGATTGAGAAGATCTTTAAGCGGGTCCAGGGTGGTTATAGGAGTCAGAGAGCAATCCAGCCATCTCAGTCGCGGCAGTTCCATTACAGGAGCCAGGCTTGTTATCTCGGTACGTCCATTGATAATCAGGCTGTCGATGGTCATTAGCCTGTGCAGTTGCTCACGTGTAGGAGGATTATCCAACTTCCTGTATATAAAGAAAATCTTCTGCCATTCGTTGGGCATCTTACCCCACCACGCTTCAAGTTCTGAGGAGGCAAAACTGACGACAACATCAGGATGATCGATCATAAACTGTACGGCATTGTCTTTCCTGACCAGGGTTTGATCACAATATATTTTTCGCAATGAAGGAATTGAAGCCAGAGGCCCAAGGCTATTCACCTGGGTGTTATTGAAGGTCACCAGCTCCAGTGCATCCAGGTTTTTAAGTGGCTCAAGTGCAGTAACCGGTGTGTTTGAAAAATCAATGACAAAAAGGTTCTTCAGTCCTGTAAGCGGAGTCAGGTCTTTCACTTTGGTCTGGTTCATCCGAAGCACCTTCAGATTCGTAAGTTCGGCAAGTGGTTTCAGGTCAGAAATTCCCGTGGAGCTGATATCCAAAACCTCAAGCAATGGAAAGCTTGCAACGATAGAGGGATCCGTGATGGCAGTATTGCTTATGTTTAACTCCCTGATTTGATTGCAATATTTCAGAGGATCGAGTGTGATCACCTTGGTCCCGGAAATGTTCAGATTTTCCAGCGCATTTAGATTTCTCAAAGGCATCATGTCGGAGACGAGGGTGTTGGCAAGGTTGAGTGTGGTGAGATGAGAGAGTTTTGAAAGTGGCTCCACATTTGCAATATTGGAATTGCCTGAAAGGTCAAGTGTTTTACTATCCGCGATCCTCAGAAAAAGTCCGTAAATCCGTGAATCCTTAATAGTGAGAGGGACATCGTCAACCATGGCAACCGTATCGTTGTAGTGTTCTATCTGACTCAGCATCAAACCATCATCTACTTTAATATCCTTCCCGAATATATCGTGCCACTCCTGCGAAAGGCCGTTCCACCAATTTCTCAGGTCCTCCTTCTCATTCAGTTTCGTAGTGTAAATGCTAACGATCTTGATCTGCTTCTTGTTCTCATCGTAATTGATCTCAATGTAACGAACCATATTGGTATTGACCGAATCACCATCGAGGGTTAATCCTTTTAGGGAGCGGTTGGCAGTTGCCTTGAAATAGCTCTGCCCGGCATGGTTACTCATAACACTCACATCCTGTACCTGATATTCAAACTTCGCCCCTTTGAAAAAGAAGTCCACATCTGTTAGGTATGCCTGAACATCTTTGTAGAGTGGAACAAGTCGTTTGACATCCAGATCGTCTTCGATCTGCACTTCACTGTCCCAGAAAAATTTCTTGTAACTTTCGTTGATAATGGTCTCTTTCTCCTTGACCGAATTCTGTTTATCGGCCAGGAAGTTCAGCGTGCTCTCCAAAAATTTTACTATCTGGTTGGCCTGCTGTCGGTAGACCTCCATCTCCGCTTCCGGTATGGAAGATGCCTTGGGCTCGTCGGTAACTTTCGTAGTTTTTCCGGTGCTCTTTTTCTGACCGAATACTGAATTTTGAATCAGGCAAAAACCGAAGGAGAGTATCAGAGCAAAGGATAATAGGAAAAATTTACTTTTCATGTGTATAGTTCCTGATGATTTCTTTTTTCTCCTGGTCATTCACGCGGACCAGATTTGATATCAGCCATCCCGAGTTGTTCTGGTAGCGGTTAAAATAGGAGACTTCGAAGTACCAGTGGGGGATCTGAAAAAAGTGAAACTTCACATTGTTTGAAGAGACAAACTTCAGGTTTCCATCCTTGTACTCTTTCAGGAAGATGGCAAGCTGGTCGGGATAGTAATCTTTTTCGAGGTAGTACCCAATATTGGCCGGATCTGTAAACATTTTGCGCAGAGTCATAAAATCCAGCTCATGACTCATTGGGTGCAGAAAATTCTCTCCACTAACACTGTCGCCAACATGGTTGAAATATTTCTCAAACGCGCTGCAATGCACATTTGAGAGGACCCATTTGTATCCTTGGCGCTCTGCCTCCAGTTTGAAGTAGAGAATCATATGAATTGGCTGACGATTGTATGTGAACTCGGAGCTCACTTCTGCAAACCAGCTATTGGCATGAAAGTCGAGAAACACCGGATTTTTTTTGCCGTTTACATCCAGGATAAAAACATCTCTGGCATCCTTTGTGATGAGTGGGCTGGAGAGGTCGAACAGGATATTGAGGTACTTATTGCGCAATTTTACGGAATGGTACTCTCCATCGGTGTCGTAGAGCCGTTTTCCCGTAACATCCTCCTCTCCGTTGAATCGATGGAAGAATTGGTTGATTTGTTTGGTTTGAGCATAGAGCATCGACTCATCTCCCTGGAAGGTTTGAACCTGTCCGAGAGAAAATAAGGAACTTATCAGCAGGATCAGTATTAACAGGGAGTTTTTCATTTTGTTCAACTTAGGGATATGAAAAATGCAGCATGCAGTGTGAGGTTGATCTTCTGCATCCTGCATTTTCATTGGCAGATTAGTTACTTCGAGGTTTCTTTAACCCGGATATCTCCCAGCAACACATCCCAGAAGCCAATCATGCGACCACCGATCTGTGTCTCTTTACGTTTGACATATACTGTGATATCTTTTTTTGTGGTATCCTCGTATACGAGTCCTTTCTCTTTGTCATAACCCTGAAAACGCTGGAAAACCGTGATCACCCCAACATAGGTCCCGTCGGGCTGACGCTCCAGATCACTGACATACTGAATCTTATACCATTCGATCACTACCCGATCGTAATTGAGTTGCATCAACCGGTCAAAGTACTCACGGATTTTATAATAGTGAACTTCAGGTTTGGCCAGAGATGAAACACCCATTTCACTTCCAGGCATAAAAAGTTCAACAGCCCGTTCGATCACTCGCTGAGCTTCGGACCAAGGGGTATCTTTATTCCCGATGATACTGACATATTTACTCAAATCCCTGACTTTTTCAAGTGCCAGGCTATCGATTGCCTGTTTTCGTTGTGGTGAGAGATCATCATTTCCCTGTGCAAACAGGCCTGCTGATAACACAATCAGGCCAACTATTACCATTGTTCGTTTCATGAATCTACTTTTTAATTAAGTCAAGTTCTTTGATTTTTCCAGCTGTATCCATCTTGTACGAATCCACAGCATTACGGTTCTCCTTCTGATCTTTCAGAAAGTTCAAGTAATTATTGATGGTTGTTGGTTTATCATAATCCACAATAGATCCTTCGCGGCTGATGATGATCAAAACAGGGATGTCGGGCGCCGAGAAGTAATTGAGAGCCCCGTCGATCAGGCTGTTTGCCGTACTGGTATTGCCCGACCGGGCGGCATCGGCAATCGACTGAAATGAACTCTCGAGCTTAGTCTTCAGCGACATTTCCCCTGAAGCCATTGTTCTCATATCAGCAATCTTCTTCTCCAATCGCCCAAGCAACTCGTTGATCTCGTCATCACCAAGATTTTCAGCCTTAATTTTATTCATTTCCACTTCCAGCTGATCGGCAGTGAGGTTCTGCTTATTGACCAGCAAGTCGTAAAGTTTGTTTCGGGCAACGGCGACCTTCTGTTCCCTGATCTTAGCCTGTTCGGCATAGGCTTTCTTGCTCACCTGCTGCGCCTGTAAAATAAGCTGGTTCAGCTCATTGTCTCCAAAGTTTTTATTGATAGCTTCTGAGATAGCTCTATCCTGTTCTTCAAGGGTCATCGTTGTAGTGCCATCGATAATCCCTCTCATCTGTTTTTTATACATCTCGATCTGAGCCTTTTTTTCCTTTTTTGTCAGTTTACCAGTCGACTTACAGGAATCAAAGCTCACCGCAACCAGGGCGACGAGGGTGAAGACAACAACCTGCTGCCAGCCAAAGGATTTTAATCTGTTTACGATATTTGTCATGATTCAGTTTATTATGATTTGTAAAATGGAAATTTAACCACTTTTGCTTTGAGGGCTTTATCCCTGATTTTTATATAGATTTCGCTTCCTTCCTTTGCGAATGCCGGAGGGACATACCCCATACCAATCGCTTTTTTAACGGCGGGACCCATCGTTCCACTGGTTACAGTACCTATGACCTCACCTTGATCATCCACAATTTCGTAATCGTGCCGTGGAATTCCCTTGTCGATCATCTCAAAACCAATGAGTTTTCTTGATACGCCATCCCGCTTCTGAACTAATAACGCATCCTTATTAATAAAATTTTTCTCATCGGTGAATTTTGTGATCCATCCCAATCCTGCTTCGAGGGGTGAAGTGGTATCGTTGATGTCATTTCCATAGAGGCAAAAGCCCATCTCAAGTCTCAGAGTGTCTCTGGCAGCAAGACCGATCGGTTTAATCCCGAATTCGGCGCCGGCTTCCATTACTGCCTTCCAGACATGGGGTCCGTCTTCATTTGCCATGTATATCTCGCAACCTCCCGAACCGGTATAACCCGTAGTGGAGAGGATTACATCTTTCACTCCTGCAAACGTCACCTTTTTAAATGTATAATACTCCATGTCGAGGATGGGAGTATCCGTAAGTTTCTGCATCGCTTCCAGGGCTTTGGGCCCCTGAACAGCCAGTTGTGAGATTTCGTCGGAGGCATTATAGAGAGTTGCCCCCATCTTGTTCTGTTTGTTGCACCATGCCCAGTCTTTGTCAATATTGGAAGCATTGACTACCAGCAAGTATGTCTCTGCATTGATCCTGTATACCAACAGGTCATCCACGATGCCTCCCTGCTCATTCGGAAAACAGGAGTACTGAACCTTCCCGTCAACAAGCTTTGATGCGTCGTTAGAGGTTACCCACTGAACAAATTCAAGAGCTTTAGGACCTTTTACCCAGAACTCCCCCATGTGGGAAACATCAAATAAACCAATACCATTGCGCACGGTTTCATGCTCGGCATTGATGCCTTCATATTGCACCGGCATATAGAAGCCGGCGAATGGGACCATTTTGGCACCCATTTCTTCGTGAAATTTTGTAAAAGCAGTATGTTTCATGTGTAATAATTAGTTGGAAAAGCGATTCAGGAAATCGGTGCAAAATTAGAAAAAATTATCAGGTATAATGGCGATGTTCATATTATATAATAACTTTGTCGGCCATGATAAACCTGCGACAAAACACGCCCCGGTGGCTGATCTTCCTGATCGACATGTTGATCGTTTTCACTTCTGTGATTATCGCCTATCTCTTACGATTCAATTTCGATATCCCCCAGATTGAACTGGATCCCCTTCCGCAGATTCTGGCCTATATGATGGCTATCCGGGCTATCACTTTTCTGATCGCAAAATCGTATACCGGCATTGTGAGGCATACAAGTACGGCAGATGCGCTGCGAGTGTTAGCTACCCTTCTCGCAGGGAGTATCTGTTTTGGGTTTACAAACATCGGCACATATCTTTATAACCACACCTTCTTTATCCCATTCTCCATCATTATTATTGACCTGCTGGCAAGTACCTTTGGCATGATCACCTTCAGGATGGTGGTAAAACTCGCCTTCCTGGAATTTCAAAACCCGGTTCGGTCAAAAGTCAATGTGATTATATACGGAGCAGGAGAGGGAGGTATTACTGCCAGAAGGGTTCTGGCCCGGGATGCAGGAACCAAATACAAAGTACTTGCTTTCGTTGACGATGACCCGGCAAAATCAGGAAAAAAACTTGAAGGGATTGACATTATCGGGCCCGAAAAATTGGAGAATTTACTACAGACCAATACGATCGCACATGTGATCCTCTCGGTACAACGATTTGATCCCGACAAACGGGACTGGTTGGTCGACCTCTGCCTGAATTATAACACGAAGGTACTCACAGTCCCTCCCATGATTCGATGGATTAACGGAGAGCTGAGCTTTAAACAGATCCGAAAGATCAATATCGAGGAGTTGCTGGAACGGGATGAGATCAATCTCAATGATGAGATGATCTCACAGGAGACTTCCGGGAAGGTAATCCTGGTAACCGGCGCATCTGGTTCTATTGGAAGTGAGATTGTTCGCCAGTTGGTCAGATTTCATCCGAAGAAACTGATACTGATCGACCAGGCTGAAACCCCGCTACATTTCCTTGAACTGGAATGGATGAATAATTTTCCTGAATCGAAAGTTGAGTTCATCCTCGGCGACATCACCAACGAACCAAGGATGAGAGCAGTTTTTGAGTCGGCCAAACCAGATGTTGTATACCATGCTGCCGCCTACAAGCATGTTCCGATGATGGAGGCCAACCCGGTGGAGGCTATATGGACCAATGTGTTGGGGACGCGTATCATCGCTGATCTGGCTGTGGCAAATGGTGCCTCGAGATTTATCATGATATCTACTGATAAAGCAGTAAATCCGACCTCGGTGATGGGGGCCACAAAACGGATGGCCGAAATTTACATCCAGGCGCTCGACGGGAGTGGTGAAACGAGATTCATCACTACCCGATTCGGTAATGTCCTTGGCTCCAACGGATCAGTGATCCCTTTATTCAGGAACCAGATAGAAAGTGGAGGTCCTATCACTATTACGCATCCCGAGATCACCCGCTACTTCATGACAATCACCGAAGCGTGTCGCCTGGTTTTGGAAGCAGGTGCCATGGGGAAAGGAGGTGAAATCTTCCTGTTCGACATGGGTAAATCGGTTAAAATCCTGGATCTGGCAAAAAAGATGATCCAGCTTTCGGGGCTTACCCTGGGAAAAGATATCCAGATCCGTTACGTAGGGCTTCGTCCGGGCGAAAAACTTTATGAAGAGCTGCTGAACAAAGAGGAGAACACGTTGCCTACCCATCATAAGCGAATCCTGATTGCCAAGGTCAGGGCATATGATCTGGAGGAGGTCAAGCGTCATAATGCTGAATTAATCGCAATGACAACTACACACACCGACATGGATCTTGTCAGGAAGCTGAAGGAGATAATCCCGGAATACTTAAGCCAGAATTCAGTGTATGAGGAGTTGGATTAATACTCCTCAATCCTTTCCAGCAACTTCTCCAGATGTTCAGCCGTAGTAAACGGGTTCATCAGTGTGGTGCGCAGGTAAATGACACCCCGTAAAGTGGTTTGGACGATATAAAACTCCCCCTCTTCCAGGATTTGTTTCCGTATCAGCGAATTCTTCCTGTTTTGCTCTTCCAATGAGAGTGATGAATCATTGAGCCTGAAACAGACAATGTTGGACTGCGGTTCCATCGCCAGTTCAAACCTGTTTCTCCTCTTTATCAGATTGGCAAACTCCCGGGCAAGATCATATAATACCGTCACATTTTCGCCAAGGACCTCAACACCGTGAACTTTTACAAGGGTAAAGAACTTCAGACTCATCATCAACTTAGTACATTCAAACGTCCGTTGGCCATAATTATACCACTCGGGATCTACATCTTTTTGCCACAGGTACTGTGCATCCTGCTGAAATGTATGATAGGATTGGTCGGCATGTTTATACAACAACGCTGTGGTGAGTGCCGGAGTCATCAACATCTTGTGGCAATCGATCACTACAGAGTCGGCCAAATGAATCCCATTCACCAGGTACTTGTATTTTTCTGTAAAAATTACGGGTCCGCCATGGGCGCCATCCACATGAAACCAGATGTTCTTGTTGGCTGCAAATGCTGCAATGGCTTCCAGATTGTCATAGGAACCTGTGGCAGTGGTGCAGGAGCTTCCAACAACTGCAAATACCTCTTTTCCCTCTGATTTTGCTTTTTGCCATGAATCCTCCAAAAGATCCACCTTCATCTGAAAATCAGTATTGGTCTCAACAAGGATAATTCCATCAGAACCAAGACCCATGATCCGGGCGGCCCTGTCCACACAGTAATGGGCTTCAGCCGAAACCATGATGGACAATTGTTTCCCGTCATTTCCATTCGCCCAGATATTCCTCCCCGAAACCGCCTTCCTTGCAGAAAGCAGAGCCGTGAGGTTGGCAAGGGTCCCACCAGAAGTAAAGAAACCATCTCCGTTCTTCCCAAATCCGAGGGCATGTGTAAATACCTGAACGGCCAGTTTCTCCATCGCCGTAGTTACACTCCCCATCTCATACCCTACCATACCATTATTTACAACACCGGCCAGGAAAGCAGCCAGGGCAGTTACCGGAGCCGTAGGTGTTAACTGGTGCCCCATATATTTTGGATGAAGCAAATGGATGGATCGGGCGATGATATCATGAAAGAATGGCGTCAGGTCATCTCCCTCAATGGTGTAGTTTTTCCAGAATTCCACCTGTTGGTCAGGTTCAACCCAATCCAGAACCGGCATATCCTGTCCGGTTTTTGCCTGCTCCATATAATCAGCGAGCAGATCGACCAGTCGATGTCCGTTTTTCCTGAAACTCTCTGTATTAAAAACGTCTGAAATCGTTGATGCCATATAAAGTTATTAGTTGTTGCAGCAAAAATAACGAATGTCAGACAGTGTGCAGAAAAACTTTTACATTCGTGAAATATTTGGTGATGGAGTGATGGCCACCTTCGCTGAAGCTACGGCGGTTAAAGGTGATAGGCGTGATGAAATCGTAATTCATAATTCGTAATTCGTAATTGATAAAATGATTGTAATCCTCGGTCCAACAGCATCAGGTAAAACACAACTGGCTACCCGCCTGGCTTTTGAGCAGGACGGGGAGATCATTTCGGCTGATTCGCGGCAGGTATACAGGGGGATGGATATCGGAACTGGTAAAGACCTGAAAGAATATACAGTGGATGGGAAAGCTATCCCATATCACCTGATCGATATTGTGGATCCCGGATATGAGTACAATGTGTATGAGTTTCAGCAGGATTTCCTGAAAGCATACAGCGAAATTATTCAGCGAGGGAAAATCCCGATACTTTGTGGTGGTACAGGGTTATATATTGAGTCGGTTTTGAAAGGATACCGGCTTCCACGGTTGGAACCCAATCCTGAGTTGGAAGCAATGCTTGCTTCAAAATCCACGGAAGAGCTGATGGATCTGTTGAATACTTTACGGGAACAACACAATACAACGGATATCCTCAACCGGAAACGATTGATCAAAGCGATCCGTATCGGATTGGAGGAGTCGCGGCAAACCGAACACCACCAGGAATTTCCGGAGATTGAAACCATTATCATTGGAATCGCACCACCCCGGGAGATTATCCGTGAACGAATTACCAAACGGTTGCATCATCGTCTTGAACAGGGTATGGTGGAAGAGGTTGAGCGGCTTCTGGCATCAGGCATCAGTCCCGAAACCCTGACGTTTTATGGATTAGAGTATAAATTTATCACCCTTTATCTTATGAAAGAACTCACCTACGAAGAGATGATGACTCAATTAAATACCGGCATTCACCAGTTTGCCAAACGGCAGATGACCTGGTTCCGCCGCATGGAACGCAATGGGACGAAAATAGAATGGATTGATCCTTCCTCCTGGTGAAAATTGCTAGAATGGGAATCCTAAACAAAAGGTAAGCGGGATTTTCACCCCGGCATTGTTCGGAAAAATGTTTCCGTTAGAATAGTGTCCGATTTTGATTTCAACATTCAGATCTCTTTTTTTTCGAAAAAACATTCCAATTCCCATGTTGTCCTGAAAAGTAAAATGCTCACCGGTATTCTCGCCATCAATGATTTTTTCTGAGATATAGGTTGGACCTGCCACCGAATAAAAGAAGTAGAAGTCCAGCGGTTTTGTATGAAACACAGTGAATCGGAGTACCGGATACAGAGATAGGGTATAAAAAAATTTATTTCCCAGATTCGATTGCCAACACGAAAAACTTACTCCCCAATCAAAAGAGAACACCTTTACTCCATGGTAAATATTTCGTTGATAGTTGATGGTCAGCCCACGTCTGACTTCAGCATCCCCACCCCAGAATAACAATATCTTTGACAGAAAATTATTGACCCCATACCCAAAAACATTGGTCGAAAAGCCAACCTGAATCATTTGCTTTGGAAAAATATATCCTGTTCGTTCAGATTTTTCAACACGTTTTGCTGACAGGGGGAGTAATTGATACGAAAATCCGGTTGAATAGAAGATCGTATGGGGTTGTTTCGATGCCTTGTTTGGAGGAGTATATGAAGCACTCACCATCAATCCCCAATTTCTATGGAATCGGTACTTCAGCCCTCCCCCAACTAAAAAAGCCATGTTGGTCGCATCCTTCACAACGGGTTTCAAGGTATAGATATCATCAATCCCATTTCTTGTGACCACGCACACACCAATCTCCCCGTATATTGAAAACCGGTCATTTATCGGCAACTGCGGTTTCAATGACAACCCTGCAACATTCATCCAAACTGATCCATGGTCACGAACCAACGAAGAATCATTAATATAGTCGTATTCGGCCCACATCACAGGGCGCATGTAGGTTATCTGAGCTGAGAGGTATTTGTTAAACTCATGACCAAAGAGGACCAAACGAACTGCCGCATGTGGAACCTTTACAGATTCCATTGTAAATCCGGGCTCCATACTTGAGTGACCAAACGGATAATTGATATATCCGAGATTGATCTCAACGTATGAATTTCTCAGTACGGATGGAAATTGTGCTCGCTTATCCTGACCGGATACAGAAAACACCGATAGGATCGTAAATAAAAGCAGAAGACTATTTATTCCAATTCGGGATATCAATCTCTCTATTTTGTCTTATCCGGAAACTCCGGCACTTCAGGCAACTCTTTTGGCCAATTTTCCAGTTCAATCATGATCAGTTCGATGGCTTTGTTCAGCTGCTCATCTTCACCGGCATACTCCTTGGCAGGATCATTGTCGACCCACACATCCGGTTCAACACCAACGCCTTCCATCGCCCATTTGTTCTCCCTGAAATCATAGTTGGCAAATTCGGGTTTCTGCAATGACCCTCCATCGATGAAGGGCAAGGATCCGCGGATCCCAATCACACCTCCCCAGGTGCGTGTACCAACCAGCTTACCAAGGTTCAATTGTTTAAACTGGTACGGGAAGAGGTCACCATCAGATGCAGAATACTGGTCGATCAAACAGATCTTCGGACCCCACATAAATGGGATCCTTCCGGGAACGGGATCGGTATTTCGCGCCATCCGCATAATCACTGCTTCTCGCTTTAGGCGCTCGATAATCATAGGGGAGACATTTCCTCCGCCATTTCCACGGTCATCAATAATCAGCGCACGTTTGGTAAGCTGCGGGTAGAAATATTTCACAAATTCGTTTAGTCCGCCCGGACCCATATCAGGGATGTGAATGTATCCGACCTCCCCGTTTGTTGCCTCATTCACTTTGATGATATTCTCCTGCACCCAGTTATAGTAGTACAGATCAGCTTCATCAGCGACCGGCACAACAATTGTTTTATGTGACCCATCCGCATCAGGCTTTCCGTTCACTGTAAGCTCAACCTGAACGCCGGCTTTATTCACAAGTGATTGGTAGAAATCGTTCATCACTTTTGTGGAGATGCCGTCAACGGCAATAATGAAATCACCCTTAGCCACAGTAACACCCATTTCGGACAGAGGGGAGCGGTTCTTTGTTGACCAATTCTCACCTTGCAGGATCTCATTAATACGGTAATAACCTGATTTATCCCGTGTGATGGTAGCTCCCAGAAGCCCCAATTTGATCCTTTCGGGCTTGGGCTTATCTCCAGCACTTACATAAGCATGTCCAACGTTGAGTTCACCAATCATCTCACCGATGATATAATTAAGATCATTCCGGTTGTTCACATAAGGTACCAGGGGAGCATATTTCGCCCGGATGACATCCCAGTCTAAGCCATGCATGTTTGGGGCATAAAAGAAATACTTCATCTGACGCCACGACTCATTGAAGATCTGATTCCATTCAGCCTGCAGGTCCACCATAATCTTCATGTTAGAAAGATCCACATAATCCTTTTCAGTGATCTTGGATTTGGGAAGGTCTATCACAGCATATTTATCCTCTTTTACCAGTAACATCTTCTTATGGCTGGAAGCGATTTCATAGTTCCCATATTCACCCAGTTCCGTCTCTTTCTTATCCTTCAGGTTAAAGAAACAGAGTGTAGGTTGATCGCCACGTTTGTTTTTGACATAATACACATCACCATCAAGGGCACTAATTCCCCAGTAGATCCCGGCATCCAGCGGAAGTTTAACCGTTCGGGCCATAATTCCATCAAGATCAACTTTCATATCCAGATGTTTACTGTCATCTTTTTCTTTCGTATTTGGCTCCGCCGAACTCTTCTTCGCTTCTTTTCCTAATTTCGAATTTCCATCCTCATTTACCTCCACTTCATCGTTCTCATAAGCAAAGGGAGAGGGAGTACTTTTCGCCAGGGTAACGAAATAGATATTACTCATATCATTGTATGCATGATTCCACTCTGTCCAGCTGTATATCGGATTGAAATCACGATTGGATGCAAAAAAGAGGTATTTCCCATCCGAAGAGAAAGCCGGTTCTCCAACATCATACCATCCGTCAGTGACAGGAGTGGAAGTTCCGGAAGCCAGTTCATACAGAAAGATCTTTGACTCTCCGCGTTGAACAGGCTCTGTAAATGCAATCCATTTACTATCAGGCGACCATGTATAATCCTGGTATTCAAATGCTTTTGTTTGGGCAACAGTCACCACCTTTTTCGTTTCAATATCAACATACTGCAATCGTAGCATCTTATCGCTCCACATCAACTTTTTTCTGTCGGGCGACCACATAGGAAAATATTTATACGTGTCGGCATTTTTTGTAATCTGAACCGCCGGTTCACTTCCATCCTGGTTGATGATGTAGATTTCATCTTCACCCGTTTGATCTGAGACAAAAGAGAGGTACTTTCCGTCAGGCGACCACGCCACATCACGGTCATGAGCACCTGAAGAGAGTGTCAGGTCCTTTGTTATTCCTGATTTGACCGGGACAGTAAAGATATCGCCCCGTGCATCAAATCCAAGTCGTTTGCCATCAGGGGAAATTGTAAACGAGTTGATGATCTTACTGGCGTCTTTCAGCTGATTTCTTCCTGTGATGAAGTCGTTTGCAATGCTGATATCTATTTTTGAAGACTGCTCAGTAACCAGGTCAAAAGTATAGAGATATCCCCCATTCTCGTAAATGATCGCAGCATCTCCCATTGAGGGAAACTTCACATCATAGTTAGTATAGTTGGTGAGTTTTCTAGTCTCCTTTGTTTTCAGGTCGATGACAAAAAGATTCATGGTACGGTCGCGGTCGGAACAAAAATAGATCCTCTCCCCTCTCCACATCGGAAAGATATCCTGGGCAGGATTGTTGGTAAGATTCTCTGTTTTTTGACTGTTAAAATCATGGATCCAGATGTCGTCGGCCATGCCTCCTCGGTAATACTTCCAGGTACGAAATTCTCTGAAGACACGGTTGTAGGCAAGCTTTGTCTTATCCGGTGAGTACGAGCAGAAACCACCAACCGGCAAGGGAAGTTCTTCAGAGAGGCCGCCTTCCTTGTTGATCAGGAACAGCTGGCCTTTGAAGCTGTTGAACGATTGCTTTCTCGATCGGTAAACAATATTGTCATTGTCGCGCCAGGTCATTACGATGTTATTGGGTCCCATCCGGTCAGAGATATCATCCCGTCCCAGTGTTGCAGTGTATGTTAATCTCTTAGGGACTCCTCCTTGAGCAGGGATCAGAAAGACTTCTGTATTTCCATCATATTGTCCGGTAAAAGCAATGTTTGAACCATCCGGCGAAAACCGGGCAAACATCTCATAGCCGTCGGAATCGTTGGTAAGCTTGCGTGCAACTCCTCCTGTTTTAGCAACAGTATAGAGGTCTCCTGCGTATGTGAACGCGATCTGATCACCGTGGATTGCCGGAAAACGGAGTAACCGGGCTTCATCCTGTGCACTGACAACTCCGAGAAGAAGGAATGCAAAGAGCGTAATAGCTAGTTTTTTCATTATCATAAAATTGCGTTAGACTTCTGTTACAAGCCAAAAATACCCAGAATTCATGGAATGGGAAACAATTTTTGATGACAATATCTTTTTACACGATAAGATTTAAACCTCTCACCTTATTTATTCCCTGGTTTAATTGTCAGTTGAGCAAGGTGTAAAAGAATTCATATCCCCATGTGTAAATTCATCGAGGAGAAAATCATATTTTTGCAGAAAAACCGAAAGCTGGATCCCAGATCCCAGATCCCAGATCCCAAATCTCTAATCCCTAATCCCTAATCCCTGATTCTTTATGTCAATTGAAGTAAAATTTCCAGGCGGAGTGAAAGTAGACGCCCTTATCGAACCATTTGTAATTTCCACAGACCAGCCTGTCAGAGGAGGCGGAGAGGGTACAGCCCCTGCTCCTTTCTCACTATTTCTTGCATCACTTGCAACCTGTGCCGGCTATTATGTAAAAGCTTTCTGTGACTCACGTCAGCTCTTCTCGGAAGGGGTTTCCCTTACAATGGATACAATATATGATCCATTGAACAAAATGATTGGAAAGATCATTATTAAGATTATCGTTCCAATGGATTTTCCAGAGAAATATGATAATGCCCTGATCAATGCAGCCAATGTGTGTGCTGTGAAACGGCATCTGTCTGACCAGATTGAGGTCGAAACCCTTGTTGTAAGAGAATAAGGCACAGGGCACAAGGCACAGGGCACAGGAGAATGCCATGAAAGTTGCCGAATACCTAGAAGCACATCCCAAAGTAGCATGGGTTAAGTACCCCGGGCATAACGTGGGATTCTGTGTTTTGGCTGTATCCCTTGGGGGAATAGAGACCCTGATCCAGTATCCAGCATCCAGCATCTGGCATCCAGCATCAAAAATATCGCGTATATTTGTCCGTTTGATACGTAAACTGATTCGGATGATCCGCCAGCTGAAGATACTTATATCCTTTCTGGTCATATTAATCACACTGTTTCCTTCTCCTGGTTTCTCCCAGAAGGTAGCCCTTGTGCTTTCGGGAGGCGGAGCACGCGGGGCAGCCCATATCGGGGTAATCAGGGCACTCGAAGAGAACCAGATTCCGATCAACTATATAGTTGGTACTTCTATAGGTGCCATCGTTGGAGCTCTGTACGCCATTGGTTACACTCCTGATGAGATCGAGCAACTGATGAGCTCTCCTGAATTTTCCAATTGGGCATCCGGCTCAATTGACGAAAAGTACCGTTATTATTTCAGGAAAGATGATCCTACTCCCTCCTGGGTATCCCTTGATTTCAATCCCAAAAAGAAATTAAGTACAGTTATTCCAACCAACCTGATCAATCCATATGAGATTGATTTTGAGTTCATGCGCCTGCTGGGACCTGCAGCAGCGGCAGCCTGTTATAATTTCGATAACCTGATGGTCCCATTCCGGTGTGTTTTATCAGATATTGATTCCACACAACCATTGGTAATGAGAGGGGGGAATCTCAGTACAGCAGTTCGGGGATCCATGTCTATTCCTTTGATTTACAATCCTTTACGATATAATGATAAATTACTTTTCGATGGTGGCATGTACAACAATTTCCCGGCAAATGTTGCACAGGAGGACTTTCATCCGGATGTTATCATTGGATCAAGGGTGGCCCAGCGTTATAGCAAAGCTGACCCCGACGATGTGATCAGTCAGCTTATGATCATGTTGATGGAACGACAGAATGACACCATTACCTACCCAAACTCAGTGATGATCGTGCCTTCAATTCCCAAAATCAACCTGCTTGATTTTTCACAGACTGAAATTTTGGCTGATAGTGGCTATTTGGCGGCTATCTCAATGATCCCTGAGATTCGAAAGCTGGTAGCAGACACCATTACTCCCGAAGTTCTCCTCAGGAAGAGGACTATCTTCAAGGCCAAAGAACCTGAGATGTTATTTGATTCTATCGTTGTAACAGGACTCACAAAAGCGCAGGCTCAGTATGTCCAAAAAATATTGAAGCACAACCAAAAGACTGTTACCATCAATGAATTAAAAAAGGCCTATTTCAGATTCATTGATGAAGGTTTTGTCAAGACGATTTTCCCTACTACAAGGTACAACCCACAAACTGGATATTATGACCTTTACCTGGATATTCAAAAAGCTCCAGGTTTCAACGTGCAATTTGGCGGAAACCTCTCCCTGGGGACCAGCAATGAAGGATTTCTTCAGCTTCGGTACAAATATCTTTGGAACCATGCGATCAGGGTTCTGGCGAACGGATATTTTGGCAGATTCTATAGTTCTGCTAAGGTTGGCGGGCGGATTGACTTCACATCAAAACTACCCTGGTATCTGGAACTTTACTACACATATAACAATTACAACTATTTCAATAATACGACCTATTTCTTTGATGACCTGACACCCTCAAATATCAAGCAATGGGAGAGTTTTACTTCCCTAAAAGGGGGTATCCCTATTACGAACAAAGGGAAACTTACCCTGGGATTAATCAATGCGATTACCTCTTCTGATTATTACCAAACCAATGATTTTTCGCGACTCGATACAGCTGATCAAACCAAATTTAATTACTTCACTCCCAGGATCTGTTTTGAGCTGAATAGTCTGAATCGAAAACAATACGCCAATGCCGGAGCCCGTCTTAGCATTTCACTGACATATGTGAACGGGAGGGAGATTCTCATTCCCGGGTCCCAGTCAGCCAACAAATCAGAACAAACCGTGTATCATGAATGGCTTGAGATCAAAGGAATTTACGATAATTATTTTGAAACCATAGGTCCGCTCAAACTTGGCTTTTTTGGAGAAGTTTGCATAACCAACCAGCCATTTTTCTTAAACTACACATCCTCTATTATGTATTCACCAGCATTCCAACCGCTTCCGGAAATGCAGTCTTTATTCCTGCCTCAATTCAGGGCCTCTAGTTACCTGGCAGGTGGATTGAAAGCCATTTTAACAATCTATAAAAAGCTGGAAATCAGAGCCGAAGGTTATATATTTCAACCATATCAACAAATCCTGCAAAGCCCCATTGATTATACCGCGTACCATGGGCCAATCCTGAGTGACCGATCATACATTGCAGCAGCAACGCTCGTTTACCACACGTTTCTTGGGCCATTGAGTGCCGGCTTTAGTTTCTATGACAAATTACAAGATCCCTTTACCTTCAATCTCAATTTCGGGTATATCATCTTTAATCGTAGTGCCTTACCATAATCACCGTTATATTGCGGTATCAGAATAAATACTATTTTTGCAATTGAAAACACGACTTACCGGCATCGTTCGGAACCTTCAGAGTATTATTTATATGACGTTTGTTAACTCATGGAAAACAAAGAGCACACCAATCAGAATCCTGATCTGGAACAAAATCCAGTTCAGGAGGAGAATTCTTCACCTGTTGAATTAAAGGAAACATCCACAGAGACCCCGGAAACAGTTCCGGCGGCAACTGATTCTACCGAAGAAAAACCTTCCCAACCAGAAACAACTGAGAATGAGACTGACACTCCAGTTGTACCGGCAGAAATTCCGACCGCTGCCGAAGAAGAGACATCAGAATCCATTCCTGAAGAGATAGCAGTGGACGAGCCGCAAGCTGTTGAAGAGGTCCCTCCTATTGATGAGCCCACTGAATCAGTGGAGGAGGAAACGCATGAAGATGAGGAGGATCTTCACCTTCAATTGACAGACGAAAACATCAACCAGTATAGCCAGGCTCAGCTTCTTGATCTTTTAGAGGTTGCTGTCGCCGAAGCCGATCTCAATGCCGTAAAGGCACGGATTGCCATGATTAAGATGGCTTTCCTGAAGAAACGTGACGAATTGCATGAACCGGTTGATATAGATGAAGATAGGGACAACCCACCTGTAAAAAACAAGGAGCAAGACGAGTTAAATATCCGGTTTGAAGCCCTGTTTAGTGTTTACAAAGCCAACAAAGGGCGTTTCATGGCAGAGCAGGAGAAGCTTAAAAAAGAGAACCTGGAGCGAAAACGCCAGATTCTTGAAGAGCTGCGAAACCTGATCAGCTCTGACGAGACGCTTAAGAAAACATACGATGAGTTCAAAATCCTACAGGACCAGTGGAAAGAGGTTGGGATGGTGCCGAGAGGTGAAATCAACGATCTCTGGCAAAATTACCACTTCCTTGTTGAGAAATTTTTCGAAAAAGTCAAGCTGAATAAAGAGCTTAAAGACCTCGACCTGAGGAAGAACCTCGAAGCCAAAATTGAACTCTGCGAAAAAACAGAAGAGTTGCTACTGGAGCCATCCGTCTTGAAGTCCTTCAAACAACTTCAGAAATACCATGACGAATGGAAGGATATTGGGCCTGCTCCAACGGATAAAAAGGATGAGGTATGGGATCGCTTTAAGAACGCTACCGATAAAATCAATGAGCGTCGCCGCGAGTATTATGCATCTCTTGAAGAAGAGCAAAACAACAACCTGGAGACCAAAAACGCGTTGTGCCAACAGGCCGAAGAGGTCTTGACGAATCGAAATGAGACGGTCAAAGAGTGGCAGGATCAAACGCTCAAAGTCAATGAACTCCTGAAGATATGGAAGAGTATAGGACCGGTTCCTCAAAAAAATAATGCTGAAATCTGGACAAGGTTCAAAGGGTGCCTTGATAGTTTTTTTGCCAGCAAAAAAGAGTTCTTCGATCGCGTGAAGGATCAGCAGATGCACAATTACAACATGAAAGTTGACCTCTGTGCCCAGGCTGAAGCCGTCAAGGGAAGCACCGACTGGAAAAAGAGCACCAATGAATTAATTCATCTGCAGGAGGAGTGGAAAAAAATTGGCCCCGTACCGCGTAAACACTCTGACAAGATCTGGAAACGGTTCCGTTCGGCCTGTGATGATTTTTTTAAGACCAAATCGGCTTACTTCGCCAACATCCATACCCATGAGGATGAGAATATGAAGGCGAAAGAGGAGCTTCTATCCAAGCTTAAAAGTCATCAGTTCACCGAAGATAAGAGCAAAAATCTCGATGACTTGAAAACCTTCCAACGAGAATGGACTCAAATTGGCCATGTCCCTTTTAAAGAGCGTGACCGCCTTCAAAATGAATTCCGTAAACTGGTGAATGAACATCTTGATAAACTTAAGATAAGTGAAGTTGAGATGACTGCCATCAGTTACCAATCGAAGATGGAGTCAATGATGAACGATCCCCAGTCCAAACGGATAATCATACGGGAGAAGGAAAACCTGTCAGCCAAGATCAGCAAGCTTCGTGAAGACATTAATCTCTGGGAAAATAATATCGGCTTCCTCGCCAATTCAAAAAACGCCAACATTCTTAAAGATGAATTCGAAAAGAAGATTGACCTGGCTAAAAATGATCTGAAGGTGATGGAGGCGAAGGTTAAAATATTACGGCAGCAATAAAGGACGTGAGACGTGGGACGTGAGACGTGGGAAGTGAGACGTGAGACGTAAATCGTAAATCGAACTGCGAAGCACTCATGAACACCAATGAAATTAGTAATTTGTGAATAATTAATCGGAGGTCAAATTGTCCAGCAACTCCATAGGAAAAAACATCGTACTGACTACTTTCGGGGAGTCTCACGGGACTGCTGTTGGAGGGATTCTAGATGGATTTCCTGCAGGGATTGAGATCGACATTCCTATGATTCAATCGGAAATCAACCGGCGTAATCCTGCCAAATATCCGTTTGCCACAGCACGAAAAGAGGATGATAAACTGGAGATTCTTTCCGGTATCTATGACGGGCAGTCAACAGGGGCTCCAATTGCATTTCTGGTTTATAACCATGATCAAAGGCCCGAGGAATACGATAACCTGAAAGACCTCTACCGGCCTTCGCATGCCGACTTTACCTATGAGGCGAGATACGGGATCCGGGATCCGCGTGGTGGCGGAAGGGCTTCGGCACGTACCACACTTTCGGTTGTTGCCGGAGGAGCCTTTGCGAAACAGATTCTTGCCCTGAATAAAATCATTGTTATCGGGTATGTTTCCCAAATCGGGCCACATTCGCTACCAACAGGGTTTAGTCTTGCCGATCGTGCACTTGTAAAACTTTCTCCCCTTGCATGTCCGCATGAAAAGACGACCCAAAAAATGCTTGATTTCCTTCACACGTTGAAAGAAGAGGGCGATACAGCAGGAGGTGTCATCTCATGTGTCATCAAAGGTGTTCCCGCCGGAATCGGCGATCCGTTGTTTGGCAAAATCCAGGCCGACCTGGCCAAAGCGATGCTGAGCATCAATGCGGTAAAAGGATTTGAATACGGATCGGGCTTCAAAGCCGCCTCCATGAAAGGATCAGAGCACAACGATGAATTCATCCTGGAAGAGAACCTGATCAGAACAAAAACCAACCACGACGGCGGCATCCAGGGAGGCATCTCCAACGGGATGGACATCACCTTCAACGTCGCTTTCAAACCCATTTCCACCCTGAGCATGGAACAACAGACCATTAACCGCGATGGCGACCAGATAACCTACAAAGCCGAGGGCCGTCACGATGTATGTGTGGTTCCGCGTGCCGTTCCCATTGTGGAAGCCATGGCGGCACTGGTGCTGGCGGATAAGGTGATTAGTTAATGATGAGTTTCCCTGAGAGGATAACTTCATTCCCTTTTAGTTCAACCAGATAGATTCCTGAAGTGAACCCGATACAGTCAAGAACGATAGTCCCGGTCGAAAGATTTGTCTCAGTTTGCCATACATTCGTTCCTTTCATATCGAAAACAGAAAGGGTTCCTTGCGACTTATTCACAGTTGGTTGAAACGTTAGAACTGTTTGGTTCGTAGCGGGATTTGGATGAATGGAGAGTGTGGAAACAGCCAACCTAGGGGATTCAGGCAAACCGAGAAAATAATCGTACGACACATACGCTCCATTCTCGGTACAGCAAAACAGGGCAATGGCGCTCATCGACGGGTTGTGGGTGATCTGATTAATTGCCAGGTTTGGCAGGTTTGAGTTAATGTATGTCAGATCCCCTGTTCCCGGATGAAACCAGGCAACACCTTCCTGGGGAGGGTACGCATCCTCGCCCCAACCCACGAACACGTTGGTATAATCAAACCCGACGCAACTCATTCCAACAGACCAGAACTCAACATCCCAGCTCTCCCCGAAATCAGTTGATGACCAAAGACCTGACGAATAGCTGTTATCCGGGAAGACCCCGTACAGTTTCCCCTGGTTATCGAATCCCAGGCAACTGATCATAGGGCTGTAGGGATACAATGTCCAGGTAACTCCGGCATCTTCAGAGCCCCAAATCCCGTAAAGATTATCCATCTCTGAAACCACAAAATGGTTCTCATAGATATCCATTGATACGATAGACCGGTTTACAAAGGTATCGATGGAGGTCCATGTCAATCCGTCGGGAGAGGTGAGAAGTCCCATGTGATGACCAACGTAATAAGTTTGCTGGTTTTCGTCATAACAGATAAATTTCGGGATATCAACGAATTGAAGCAATTCAAAGGTATCAGAAACAGGATCGAACTGATAGATCCCATCAGAATATGTTCCATCCCCCATAATTACCAGAATGTTTTGTCCGTCGAGGTAGCAGGCATCTGTTACAGGTAAACTTGTGGGATGATCTGTCCATGTTTGTGAAATGAGATCGTACAGATACAATCCGCCGTCATGACAAATGCCCCAGTGTGGATGCTGGTCAATAGTGAAACAAATACGATTGGCCTGGATCCCTTCCGGTCCAAAAGGCGACCAGGAGGCATAAGCCTGTACTGACAGTAAAACCAGCAGGATCAATGTATGCTTCTTCATCTGTAGGAAAAATTTGGATAAAGTTACATCAATTAAATATGAAAGTCAAGGAATGGAAGAAATTAGGAACCGGAGCGAAGCGGAGCTCGGCGGAGCCAAATTAGGAAATTCTAACTTCTAACTTCTGACTTCGTGCTTCAAGCAGGTTCCTGCTGGCTAAGGCAGTGCCAGCTCCCCAGTCCCCAAATGATCTCTACCGAATCGATACCTACCACTTGGCGATCGGGGAAGCATTGTTCAAGGATGGAGAGAGCTACGTCATCCTCCCGGCAGCGGTATGTGGGAACGATCACAGCATGGTTGGAGATGTAGAAGTTGGCATAGGATGCCGGGAGCCGCTGATCTTCATAGACGACCGGCTTGGGCATGGGAAGTTCAACCACATCCAGCTGCTTCCCGTTGGAGAGTCGAAAACCCTTAAGCCTTTTAAGATTCTCTTTCAGTGGTTTGTGGTTTGCATCCAGCTTATTGGGCTCCACAACCGTAATCACACCGTCTTCCTTGAAAAATCGGGTGATATCATCGATATGTCCGTTGGTATCGTCACCGTCAATGCCTTCATCCAGCCAGAGAATCTGTTCAACACCATAATAGTTGCCCAGATACTCCTCTATTTCATGTTGAAAAAGGTTGGAGTTGCGGTTTTCATGGAGCAAACAGGCGGTGGTTGTAAGAAGGGTTCCTTTACCGTTAAATTCCACGGCGCCACCTTCCATTACGATACCCGGATAGAAGACCGGCAGATCCAGGTATTGGCCAACAAGCATAGGGATTTTATCATCCAGATCGTGAGGGTATTTGTCGCCCCATGCGTTGTAGCGCCAACTAACTATCACTTTAGGATCTTTGGCTTCAGGGTTGACCAGAAAAGCCGGTCCGTGATCGCGGCACCAGGCATCGTTGGTGGGATTGAGAAAAAACGTTATACGATCGAAATCCACTCCGATTTTATCCAGCTCCTTTGCTAGCCGCTCTTTCAGTTTGTTATCCCGAATGTTGATACAAACCTGTTCTCCCTTGGAGATCTCTTTGATAAACCGGTTGTAAAAGGGATAAATCTTCGGGAGTGTCCCGGGCCACGAATAGGAACCTCCATGTGGATAGCTCAGCCAGGTAGCCCTGTGAGGTTCCCACTCAGCCGGAAACCGATAACTAAGTTCTTTTGGTGTATATTGTTCAACGTCAAACATTTCGCTATTTCGCTATTTCGCTATTTCGCTATTTATCAATGTACCGCTTCAGAATAGGTCTGTAGCTATCAATTCTTCGGTCCCTCAGAAACGGCCAGTGCACGCGAATTTCGTCGATGCGGGCAAGATCGAGTTCATGAACGTGGAGGGTCTCTTCGTGATGGGGTGCCTGGTAAAGAAGATCTCCAATCGGGTCGGAGATAAACGAGCCTCCCCAGAAATCCATAGTCCCCTCCCTGCCTGTACGGTTCACTGCAACCACAAACACACCGTTTGCCACTGAATGTCCACGCTGCACTGTCTGCCATGCCTGGTACTGCTGCCTGTTTGTCTCTTCATCTTGGGAAGTTGCCCATCCGATAGCTGTGGGATAGAAAAGAATTTCAGCCCCTTTCAAACTGGTGATGCGGGCGGCTTCAGGATACCATTGATCCCAGCAAATCAATACACCCACCTTAGCGTATTTTGTGTCAAATACTTGATAATCTTCATCTCCCGGCGAAAAATAGAACTTCTCGTAGTATCCAGGATCATCGGGGATGTGATGTTTCCTGTATTTGCCCAGATAGCTTCCATCTGCATCAATCACAGCCGTTGTGTTGTGATAGACCCCTTGCGCCCGTTTCTCAAACAGGGAGGTAATCAGAACTACATCAAGCTCTTTCGCCAGTTCCTGAAAAATGGTTGTGGTAGGTCCGGGAATAGCTTCAGCCAGTAAAAAATAGTCGTAATTCTCTTCCCAGCAAAAATAAAGAGATGAGAATAATTCCTGCAAACAAATGATCTGAGCCCCTTTTGATGCCGCTTCCCGGATCTTCTCAACGGCCTTGTCAATATTATCCCTCTTTTGGGCCGTACATGACATCTGGATCAACCCTACATGAACGTTTTTTGACATTATAAAAAGTATTTCTTTACGAGCCGTTTCCCATCATGCATCACTTCCAGGATGTATATTCCTTTTCTGAACTGACCATATGGAACCACCACCTTGCCATTCTGAAATTCTTCTTCAGGGATGTCAATCAATGGTTGACCAGTGATACTATAAAGCCTGACGCGTGTGGTCTCCGCTTTTTCAAACTCGAAAAAAACCAACAACCGTTTCGTCTCCTGATCATTGTAGATGTTGATGCCGGATGCCGGATCAGTTGGATCAATACCGACCGTATAATCCAAGAAAAGGTTATCCACGAAAAGAACAGTGCCGGCAGTAGGAATCTCCTGGGCAGAAGAGAGTGCAATGATGTTCATGGTATCAGGCTGATCTGGAATGAAGTAGTCGATCCAGACCGAGAAATAGGTCCAGTCGGGTATAGTATCTTTTGTCGAGAATGAGCCAACACCAACCACAACGGTGGTATTTCCGCTGACCGTATCAATATAGGTCTTGAACAACCCTATCCCAATGGCACAACTATCTCCACCCTTGGGTAAGAACTTGTAATATCCTTTGAGGTGTGTGGGTATATCATAAACCGGGGCGCCGCCAGTGACCTCAAACAAGAGTGTCGAGCTATCAATGTTGAGTGTGCCACATGTCATAAAACCCGGAATTCCACCTATCAGGAAAACATCTTTTGACTCAAGCCGGGCCGAATAAATGCCTGTATAATGATCAGTACTTTTCGTAACGGTTGTTGTCCCGAAAATTGGGATGGCACTGATCTCTTCGTTTGGCGTATCCCACCCTACAGGATCCTCATAATCGGGGAACGTGTTCCATTGTTCAAAATCGGAATTGGGGATGGGTGTTTGCCCGTAGGAAAAGAAACTCATCGAAAAAAAGAATACAACGAATACCAGGAGTGGAGTTTTCATAGTTCTATATAAAGGGAAAAATCACAGTAAAGGTATAATAAATTCACCTATCTTTGATAAAAATTCCTTTAATGCCAAGCTCCTCCGGACTTAGACGATACACCGTTTTCATGATCCTTCTTTGCATATTGACAATAGGAGATGAATCTCTTTTGGCTCAGGATACCTGTTCTATAGAACTGGAAAAAAAAGACCAGAAACTCTTTGAAACCGGAATGACATATTTCAATCGGGGAAATTTTATACTCGCAGCCCAAACGATGCGCGACCTGGCTACCCGTTACCCCAACTTTGCTGATGCCTGGTTTATCCTGGGGAGTTCATATATTAAGCGGCAGGATTCTGACTTCAAACAGGCAGAGGGATATTTCAAAAAAGCACTGGAGATCTGTCCCCATTATAATCCCTATATTCATTATTACTTAGGAGAAATCTATTACAGCAAGGAGGATTTCGGAGCCACTGTGGCCCACCTCACGCTCTTTTTGAAGGATGTGGATAAGATCAAAAACGATGAGGATTACAACCGGGCCGTGAGTTTGCTTGACTACTCAAGCTTCTACAAGGAGATGCTCACAAATCCGGTCCCTTTCCATCCCGAAGTGGTTGAAGGGATCTCCTCTGCTGAGAATGAATACCTGGCAATCCTGAGTCCCGACAATCAGATCGCTATGTTCACCAGGGAAAAGAAGATCCTCCCCGATCGAAACTCCTTGCTTCAGACACCTGGATACAAAGAAAGATTCATGTTCAGTTTGCGTGATTACGATAGGAGTTTCACGGCTGGTGAGGAGATGCCGGAGCCGTTTAATGTCAACGGCAATGAAGGGGGCGCCACACTGACTGCCGACAACAATTCCCTCTATTACACTGTTTGTCAATATGATAAAACAACACACTACCTCAATTGTGACATCTATTTCTCAGAATATCGAAATGATGAGTGGAAAGAGATAAAAAGTGCCGGGAGCCGGATCAACAAACCTGGCTCCTGGGAGTCTCAGCCAAGCATCTCTACAGATGGCACTGTCTTGTTCTTTGTTAGTGACAGGCCTGGTGGATATGGAGGTTACGATATCTACAAAGCCACGCGGTACCAGGGAGGTGAATGGGGAGCACCGGTAAATATGGGACCGTTGATCAATTCAACTGGTAACGAAAAATCACCCTTCATTCACCCCGATGGGAAAACACTCTATTTTTCTTCCGACGGATGGATGGGTATGGGTGGTTACGATGTGTTTTATACACGCCTTCTTGAGGATGGCAGCATCAAGAAGCCTCAAAACATAGGATACCCCATCAATTCGCCAGAAGATGAGGTTGGCTTTTTTGTGAGTACAGATGGCACACAAGGGTTTTTTGCCTCCAACAAGCTTAAAGAGCAGGGAGGATGGGACCTCTACTCCTTTGAGTTATACGATAAAGCCCGTCCCGAGAAGGTACTTTTTATCAAGGGTATGGTGAAGGACGAGAACAGCTTTGAGCCATTAAAGGCCCGTATTGAACTCAGGAATGTGGAGACTCAAAAAATCAATGAAGTCTCACTGGATACAAATACCGGCAAATATGTTGCGGTTGCCCCCTTTGATAATGACTACATCATTACCATCAAAAAAGAGGGGTATGTATATGAGTCGAAATACATCTCCAGAGTCGACACTGCATTCACAAAACCAGCTACCGTGGATATGGAGATCCAGCCAATCGAACTCGATAAATCTTACCGAATCAACGATATCTATTTTGCATTCAACTCCTTTGACTTAACTCCTGAGTCGAAAGTGGTTCTTGATCAACTCACCGAATTTCTGGAGCTCAACGACAAACTTTCTATCCAGATTCAAGGCCATACCGATGCCATAGGTAACGATGCAGCCAACCTGATCCTTTCCGAAAACCGTGCGAAATCAGTTTATGATTACCTTATTGCCAACCATGTTCCTACCCCAAGGCTCACGTACAAAGGGTTTGGGGAGACAAATCCCCTGGCCACCAACGACACTGAGGAGGGCCGTGCGATGAATCGCCGCACCTGCTTTGTGATCACCCAAAAATAATCCAAAAAGAATTCCTATTATTTTCTGCCATTGACCCAACCATTTGAGGGGAGAGTTAGTCTATAATAAAATAGCGAAACAGTAAAATAGCGAAATATGAAAATTTTAATCGTAGATGATCATGCTCTGATCAGGAGAGGGCTTAAATCTCTGCTCATGAGCTGCAATCCCATGTGGGAAGTATATGAGGCAATCAATGGAATCCAAGCCGTTATCTATGCTCCGAAACTCCAGCCTGATATTGTCCTGATGGATTACTCCATGCCAAAACTCAATGGGCATAAGGCTGCCAGCCAACTGATCAAGGATATTCCTGGAATAAAGATCATCATGATTTCAGGATTCATCTCATCAGCGAACATCCGGGCGCTGCTCAATTCGGGGATCATGGGTATTGTATCCAAGACAGCCGGGGCCGAAGAGATCCTGGAAGCAATTCATCAGGTGATGAATGGGAAACAACATCTGATAGTGGAGTCCTCAATCAACGTCCCTGATGATGAAGTCACTCCCAAAAAACCAACGAAAGTGTCTGAAAAACAAAAAATGGACCTGCTTACACGTCGCGAGTTGGAGGTGATGGAGCTAATTGTTCAAGGATACAGTGCGGAAATCATCATTCAAAAGCTGGCTATCAGCCCTAGAACACTACATACTCACAGATTTAACATTTTCAAAAAATGCAACCTTCACTCGTCAGCCGAATTATTAAGGTATGCATTTAAAAATAAGATAGGCTGAATTTGTTACATATTGGGATAAATTTCATGTCATGGCACAACCTCTTACACGAAACCCAAAAACGGCTTCCCTTCCTCTCCTGGCAACGACGTATTGAAGATGACATCGGATGGCGTCATCATCACATCCGGAGAGATGGTAACTGAAGCAGAAAAGATCGTCAGAAATTTTCGTTGGATGTAAGTGGTCTGCAAAAAGGGGTCTACGTAATAGAGGTTGGACACAACGAATTCACCCTCTCGGAAAAGCTTATCATTCGCTAGTTTCAGAGCAAATACTTAGAAAATACTTAGATTTTTCCTTCTCTTCTAAGCTCCAGTACTTAGGGAATTTTCCTATAAATTAAGTAATTTGACGTATTGCCTGGCGGAATTTCATCCCCTATTTTAGTACCACAAATAAAAAAAGAGATGGGGATGAATATATATCTGTTATTGGCTATATCAATGGGCCTGAATCTAACCAGCCAGGAATCAGGAAAATGCCTGGAAGAAAATGATAAACACATCGCCCTCCAGGAGGAGAGTCTCTTTCTAGGGAGTGGAATGGGTGGTGTGGTAATCACCCTGACATCGGGCTATGCGCAATCAGATCAGCGGCAATACATTAGCCATCTCGATCGCAGCCAGGGCAGCATCGAAGCCTTTGTTCCCACTCTTAGTGCCAGCCCGCTCAATCGCCTGCTCGATGTTGTCAGTTGTGAGCACCCCATAGATCACCGGGATGCCGGCATCGATGCTAACCGAGGCGACCCCTTTTGAAACCTCTGCAGCTACATAATCAAAATGTGGTGTAGCTCCGCGGATGACGGCTCCCAAACAGATTACCGCATTGTACTTCCCCGAAGTGGCCATCTTTTTAGCCAAAAAAGGGATCTCAAACGCACCGGGGGCCCAAATCAATTCAATATTGGCTTCCTCGGCTCCGTGGCGCCTGAGACCATCAAGACAGCCTGATAACAACTTGCTGCTGATGAATTCGTTAAACCGGGCAACTACGATCCCGAACTTCAACTCTTTCGCATCCAGTTTTCCTTCTATTGTTTTCATTTTATGGTTGTTGGTTGTTATTAAATTTTGATCTCATCCGTAAAACTCAGCATATGTCCCATCTTATCCCGCTTGGTCATCAGGTAAAGCTTGTTATTCTCATTATGTTTTACTTCAATGGGCACACGTTCCACTATTTCAAGACCGAACCCGTCAATTCCACTGATCTTCTTCGGATTGTTGGTGAGTAGACGAATTTGCTTCAGCCCAAGGTCGGCCAGAATCTCAGCCCCAATGCCATAATCCCGCATATCGGCCAAAAAACCAAGAGCCTGATTTGCCTCCACAGTATCCATCCCTTTATCCTGCAAATGGTACGCTTTCATCTTGTTCGCCAGTCCAATTCCTCTGCCCTCCTGTCTCATATAAAGTAACACGCCTCTCCCCTCCAGGCTTATCTGCCGCAATGCGATATCCAATTGTTCACCACAATCGCAGCGTTGAGAACCAAATACGTCTCCGGTGAGGCACTCCGAATGAACCCTAACCAGGACAGGTTCCTCTGTAGTGATGTCTCCCTTGACAAGAGCCAGGTGGTCTTCCCCTGTGAGTTTGCTCTGGTAGCTGTGCGCCTTAAAATAGCCATAACGGGTTGGGAGATCGACGATTGTATTACAGAAAATCAACTTTTCATTCTTTCGCCGATAGTCAATCAAATCGGCGATTGTGATCATTTTAAGCGTATGCTTTTTGCAGTACTCGATAAGTTCTGGAACGCGTGCCATGGATCCATCTTCATTCATGATCTCACAAATCACACCGGCGGGATAGAGTCCTGCCATGGTGGCGAGGTCAATCGATGCTTCGGTATGGCCGGCCCTTACCAGAACTCCACCCTCACGGTATTCAATAGGGAAAATATGCCCCGGACGTGTGAAGTCTTTGGCATTCGAGTTCGGGTCAAGTACCTTCTGGATAGTTAGAGCCCGCTCCTTTGCAGAGATGCCGGTTGTACACTCGGTGGCATCAATGCTGATCGTAAAAGCTGTACGGTTGGGATCAGTATTCTTGGCAACCATCCGGTCAATATGAAGCTCCTCCAAACGATCTTTCTGTACAGGCATGCAGATGAGTCCGCCGCCAAATTTTGCCATGAAATTGATCACTTGCGGAGTTGCCATTTCAGCTGCAATCACCAGGTCTCCCTCATTTTCCCGGTCTTCATCGTCGACAATCACAACCATCTTCCCTAGTTTGAGATCCTCGATTGCTTCTAGTATAGTGTTAAATTGGTACATGTTAGTTTTTAGTTTCGGGTTTCGCGTTTCGCGTTTCGTGTTTTTTACCACATTAGGCACAGTAGAACACATTAGTTCCATTATTTTCTATTGTGACCTACTGTGTCTATTGTGGTGCATTTCGTAATTCGTAATTCGTAATTATATATATCCGTTTCTTGCCAGAGTTTCAAGGGTCACTCCAGCCCCTTTCGCTTCTCCCTTCGCCAGTTTCTCAATATATTTTCCAATGATGTCGCATTCGATATTCACCTTATCGCCTTTTCTTTTGGCAAGAATGGTTGTCTCTTCCTGAGTGAGCGGGATGATACCCACCCTGAAGGAGCGGGAGTCCACATCAATTACTGTGAGGCTGATCCCATCAATGGCCACAGATCCTTTCTCCACAATATACCGGAGAACTGCCGCACCGGCTTCTATCCGAAACAACTCAGCATTGTCTTCCCGACCTCTTTCAATAATTCGTCCGGTTCCGTCAATATGACCTGAAACGAGGTGCCCACCCAAACGGTCATTCAACCGCAACGCCCGTTCAAGGTTAACTTTACTCCCCGATTTAAAGTAATCGAAGGTGGTTCGTATCATTGTCTCCGGCATCACATCAACTGAAAATCCACGCTCATTAATGGATGTGACAGTGAGGCAAACTCCCTCCACGGCGATACTATCTCCAACTTTTGATCCCTCCAGAACCCGCTGAGCCTGCACATTCAGCACAATCGCTTTCCCTCCTCTTCGGATGGAGCTAAGCGCACCAACTTCCTCTATGATTCCTGTAAACATGATAAGTATCCTTCAATAATTATGTCTTCTTTCAAAAGCTTCAGGCTGGATACGTGAAACGGTATCGCATCGGAGATCCGGCGGATACCTTCTCCCTCCAGTATTGTTGGGGCCTTTTTCCCTCCAATGAATTTAGGTGCAATGAAGAGCATCACCTTGTCCACAATCTTATCTCTCACCGCCGAAAAAGCCAGTGTTCCGCCCCCTTCAAGAAACACGCTGTCGATGTCCATCATCCCCAATGCCAGCATTAGGTATTCCAGATCAACCTGCTCATCTTTCTCCGGACAAACAACCACCTGGGCTCCCGTTCTGCTGATTTCGGCAAGTTTCGCCGGGTCAGCCATCTGGGTAACGGCTAATAATGTCAACTGCGGATTCGATTTAAGTACGTTAGCATCCAGTGATATTCTGGCTATTGAGTCCACTACTATCTTTAGGGGGTTCTTACTGATCTTCCTGCTTCTTCTGGCATCCAGTTTCGGGTTGTCTTTCAATACTGTTCCAATACCAACCATGATCGCCGAATATTCGTGCCGAAGCCTGTGTGCCAGTTTCCTGGAGGCTTCTCCCGAAATCCAGCGAGAGTCGCCAGTTGCTGAGGCAATCTTCCCATCCAGGGTCATCGCTCCCTTGTACAAGCAAAATGGCTTCCGGGTAGTAATGAATTTGATAAACGTTTCGTTTAACAGGGCAGCTTCGTCGGCCAGAAGGCCGGTCTCCACGATAATGCCATGATTGATCAGATATTCGATCCCTTTCCCATTCACTTTTGGGTTCGGGTCTTTCATGGCAACTACAACTTTCCGGATGCCTTTTTCTATAATCAGGTCAACGCAGGGAGGTGTCTTCCCCATGTGAGCACAGGGCTCAAGGTTGATATACAGCGTAGCTCCATGCGGAGATTGGATACAGGAGTTGATGGCATTTACTTCGGCGTGCGGACCGCCAAAATGCTCGTGATACCCTTTTCCGATGATGGTGTTGTTTTTTACAATAACGGCTCCCACCATCGGGTTTGGATTGACCCACCCGGCACCTTTTTTTGCCAGCTTCAGCGCCAGCTTCATGTATTTGACCTCATCCTTCATAAAAAAACCCTGAAAATTGATCGCATTTCAGCGCATTTCCAGGGCTATAATAACTTATATATCAGCATCGCCCAATAAGAGCAATCCCATTATTATTCTTCTTCCATCCAGACTATACTGTCGGTGCCGTAATTGCAACGGCTCGGCTCTGTTTTGTATAGACGAAGCATGCCGCGTCTTTACAAAACAGGGTTAGCGGACTATACCGCCGGTCGGGAATTTCACCCTGCCCTGAAGAAACTAATTTATGCTAAGAACATCATGTGAGATTGACCCCGACAAATTACGGCTACAAAGATACGATTATATTCAATTAGTTTTTATAATCTTCCGGCTGATTTGTTTTTTGCCGTCCCGGATTTGCAGGATATAGGATCCGGCTGGCAATGCACTCAAATCAACTTGAACAGATGAATCGGTCAGTTCAATCCTGAGCCGCCTGGAAATGAGGGGCTCTCCTGACAGAGAATAGATGGTCATCTCTGCAGTTACCATCTCAGTTCCCGATACCATGATGTTCGCATAATGGGTGACCGGGTTTGGGTAAAGTGAGAGTCCCATCCCTGAAGTCATCTCTTCAGTTCCAACACCGTAGATGGTCACTTCAACTGAATCAGTTTCTAAGGTAAACCCATCAGATACCTCTACAAAATAGAATGTATCCTCTTCCGGGATGACCCATGGATCGGGAAGGGATGAGGTGAACCCGGCTGGATTAGATGTCCAAAAATAGGTGTAGGAGCCTGATCCTCCTGATACTGTTACACCAAGATGGGTTGAATCACCGATATGCACGTTGGTGGGATCGGCTGTTGCATTTACAGTCAAAGGAACGAGCACGTTCTCTGCGACGATGAGCGTGGATGTCTTTGTCGTTGACTTGTTAACACAGAATGCGCCCCAGAAAGTCACTTCACCAGTTCCGGGGGCGGGAGCTGTCCAGGTAAAGTTCCAGACTTTCGGATTAGCTGTTGAACCGGAGCTTTGTGTGACATATTTGCCACTGCCTACCAGTTTGTTCCCCGAGCCGGCAACCAGGGTTCCGAGGAGAGTTCCACTCAAGTCGTGGGGAGAAACCTCAAATCCCTTTTCACCCGATCCGGTTACCGTTACCGTCATTGTATAACTGGCTCCAGGCGTATATCCTTCAAGTGGAATATCAGAGGTGATCCAGCCATCCACGAATGCAGTAGAGCCACCATGGCAGTTGTGGCAATCTTTGGCATCGTATGGTGACCCGGTATAGCCGGCCGGACTGCCGCTGGGGTAATCAGAGTTTTCGTTGCCACCAAAGGAAGAGAAGAGCATCAGGCTAGTTACAAGCACCGGGATGCTGAGAAGGAGTAAATGTTTTTTCATACATGTACATAGTTAGATGATGAGATGCAAATGTAAAAAATTTACCTCTGAGGCGGCAGTGAAAAAAAAGAAAAAAAGGAGATATCTATCGTTTTTACAGTAATAAAAAAGGTTGTCCCGATGTTTTAAGACAACCTCTTTATTATGATTCGTGAAAGGATTATTCAATAACCAGTTTCTGAACTATGTTACCAAGCTGACTTTGAATCCTTACAAGGTAAATCCCGCCTGGGTATCCGTTGAGGTCAACCTGATTGATTGTTGCATTTTGTCCGGAAGGGATCATTTCGCGATGCACATACTTGCCCTGGATAGTGGTATAGAGACGGCGGTCTCGAATCCACCCAAACCTTTCAGGTTCATCGTTACAAGGCCTTTGGTAGGATTTGGCATCAGAGAAAGACTAAAGGCATCTGCTCCGGCTTCCGGTACGCCGACACCAGGAACGAAGAAGATGATTACTTCGTCTGCGACCAAAATCGTCCAGTTTTACAGTCGTGTTCTTCTGCAGAATTCCATTGGGAATGTTTCCGGAGAAGGTTGCGACATTGAGATAACCCCATTGGGTAAAGGTTGAGTTCGCTGTGTTGTTCCAATCTACTTCAAATTCATAAATACCCAAACGATCAGGATTATCATTGAGATAGATAAAATAACTGGGGGTGCCGGCAGGGGGGGTAGATCCCCATCACAATCAGATGGCAATAAGCTATATGCAGATCAGCATCCTCATCGTAGAGTACAATAGCGTCTCCATCGTTGGAATTTGACCAAGGACCGGGGAAACCATTCCAAATCGTCTTGTTGAGTGAAGGACCTAGTACAGAGACTCCACTCTTGCTAAAAATCTGGAAAGATAAATTGACACACTGAAAATAGTGGTTGGGGCCAACATCTCCATCTGTGTCAGGAGGAACCAAATTACCGCTACCTGAGACACCTGCAATATTTACGATGATGGTATCGGTCACTGCATCGCCAAAAAAGAATTGCCGTACCGGATCATTACCTTGCATATTAACATCAGCAGGCCTGCCAAACGGATAAAGAATATTCTTTACAACCCCATCTTTCCAGGTATTATCAACTTTTCCAGGGTTCATCTGAACGATGTCACGCAATGGAGATGAGATATTGAAATAAACAGCTTTTGAGACAATAGGCTGGGAGGCCTCCCCCTGAGCAAATAGACTTCCAATGGAGATCACCATCCCCATAATGAGAAAGAATAATTTTTTATGGTTAAGTTTTAAGAATCCACTGCAAAGATAAATAAATCTTGTTTGGAATGATTCTACACATAAAAGATGTACTTTTATCTTCTCAAACAGATTTTTGTATGAATATTATAGTCACAGGAGCCAGTCAAGGTATTGGAAACGAAATCGTTAAAGTTTTCTCGAGGTCGAAGAAAAATCATATTATTGCCATTTCACGCAACGAGAAACAACTTCAGGCATTGGTTGACGAATGCAAAAAAAATAATCCTGAAGCCAATGTAACGCCCTATGCGTTTGATCTCACTCAGTTCGATTTTTATCCACTGGTGATCCAACGTATCGAAACTTACATGCCGCATTGCGATATCCTGATTAATAATGCCGGCTACCTGATCCAAAAATCGTTCAAGAAGATCGATCAGAACTCCTTCGATGAAGTCTTCAATGTGAATGTAAAAGGACTGTTTTTTTTCACCCAAGCTATCCTGCCTATGATGGGCAAAGGAGCACATATCGTAAATATCGGCAGTATAGGAGGAGTGCAGGGAAGCAAGAAGTTCAAAGGTCTATCAGTTTACAGTGCCAGTAAAGGTGCTGTTGCCGTCCTCACGGAAGCCCTTGCTGAGGAGTTGATAGATGAGGAGATCCGGGTCAACTGCCTGGCTCTTGGCGGAGTTGAGACGGAAATGTTCAAGCGGGCTTTCCCTCATGCGGAAGCCTCCTATAGTCCCAATCACATGGCACAATATATTGCCGACTTCGCCCTGAATGGCTGGAAACACTACAATGGGAAGGTGTTGCAGGTGTCGTTGGGAACGCCCTGAAACGGGTTCACCGCCCTCTCAAAGATTCCATGCACCCAGGCGATTGTCATGCCGTAGTTGGTGACAGGGATGCCAGCGTCGATAGCTGGTTTGAGGCGCTGACGGATCTGCTTACGGGTGATCATGCAACCACCACATTGGACGATTAATGAATAATCCGTAATCGGTCTTTCAATATTGCTCAGTCCGGCCACTACGTCAAACTCAAGTCTCTTTTTTGTATAGTCGCGAAGCCATCGCGGGATCTTTATCCGCCCGATGTCGTCGCAGGTGACATGATGAGAGCAGGATTCGAGAACCAACACGCGGTCGCCATCCTTCAGATCCTCTATTTTTGGTGTCCCTTTCAGGTACTCGGTGAAGTCGCCTTTCTGGCGTGCCAAAACGATGCTGAAACTGGTGAGCATGATATCGTTGGGAATCGCTGCGTTGGCTTTAGGGAAGACCTGGCTGTCGGTGATCGCGAGCACCGGCTTCGGGCTCATTATTTTTACATAGTCAGCCACCATGCCCTCTTTCAGAACCACGCATATACCATCATAATCCAGCACGTCGCGGATCACCTGCATCTGTGGCAGGATCATTCTCCCTTCGGGGGCTTCCGTATCAACAGGGGTAATCAAAACAACCGTATCACCTGGTTTGATAAGGTCCCCAACAAGTGTCCGTTTTCTGTAAGCAGTTTCAGGAATCGTATCCCGGATCAGAGAAGCCACTTGAGCCTGATTCATTGGGTGAGTAGCACAAAAATTGATGACCGGGACCTGGTACTTCTCCACGATGACGCGCTCGAGATCAGGGTCTATTGGTTCTTCATCTGATTTATTATGCAGGATGAGGAAAGGAACTTCGTGATGATTGAAATCACTGATCAACTTTTTCTCTGTTTCATCAAAGTCGTTGTGGGAGATTACCAGGATTGCCAGGTCGATAATTTTGAGAATCTCTTTGCTTTTCGAGATTCGCTTTTCGCCAAGGGGACCGCTATCATCAATTCCGGCTGTATCAATGAGGATGGCTGGTCCAACGCCGGCGATTTCGAGGGATTTTTTAACCGGGTCGGTTGTGGTGCCTGCCACTTCAGAGACAATGGCCACATCCTGTCCGGTCAATGCATTGATAAGGGAACTCTTCCCGTTGTTTCGCCGGCCGAAGATGCCGATGTGTGGTTTGGTGTCGCGGGCTTTTTTCATGAAGGATTACATTTTCATCTGCAAAGGTATAGATATCCGGTCATGCAGATACAAAATGAACCTCCTGGATGACACCGTTGAATCACGAATATCCTTGAAAATATTTATTACGACTTCGACAAGTGGGATATATCATAGACCCTTCAGTAGATTCTATTTAAGCACTACCCATCTAACCACCTTCTCTTTCTCGTTGAAACGAACCCGGAGAAGATAGATTCCCGATGGGATCCTATTAGCGGAAAGAGGGATTGAATAATTTGCCCTGTCCAGACTTCTTGTTAAGTGTTCTATCGGTTGGCCGAAGGAGTTAAATACCTCAACCTCTACCGTTCCCGAAACCGCCTCAGTGAATTCCAACCAGGAATTGCTGCCAGTCGGATTTGGATAGAGTAAAATACCCGATTCGTCAGCAGGGTAAACTGGGATACCAAGCGGACCAAGTTGTCCGTTAAGGCTGATGTTCTGGGCTAAGATCACCCCGTTCGGATTGAAGGCATCATCACGGTTTTCGGCCCAGGTAACCACAAAAATATTCTCTGAGAGATCCGATAAATCCGGATAGAATTTGGTTCCACGGGTCGCAGCCATCAATACCGTGGGTTTGGTCCAGGTCTGTAAGCCTGAGGTATCGATTTGTGTGGCAAAAAGCTGGTCGAAAAGTAGCGTGTCGGGGCCAACGATGGAGTCATACTCCTGGTCCATCAGCAGTACAAACTTGTTGTTGGGGCAAGGCGCAACACCTTCGATGTACCACATTGTGTCCATGATGAATACCGACATCTGTTTCCCCAGATCACCCCATGCGACACTACCATCGGGCTTGATTTTCTGCCCAAGTATCCCGAATGAATCAAAAGCTCCCACTGCCCTGTACTCTTCCCAAAAGACAAACAAATCCTGGTTCCCTGGGTCTAATCCAACCATCGGGTCCACGCGATCGTATCCATAATTTTCAGGAGAGACGGCTATACCGTTCATAGGCCATTGAAGTTTACCGGATGTATCAATGTGTTGCACATACACATTTGAAAAGTTATTTTTGGATCTTCCATCAAACCAAGTGACGTAAACACCCTGGTTATTGTCCTGAACAGGTCTCAGCTTCAGAAACTCCGGAACAACGTATGCTGAATCACCGTGATCGCAAATCCGCGCAACATCAGGCCAAACCATCGATCCATCTGCACCAAAGCGCATAGCATAAATGTAGGAGAACATCTCATATCCTGTGCCCATGCCAATCTCAAATTTCTTCTGCCATACCATGATAAAATCATCCGTTCCAACAGGCATCAGGTTTGGGAAGATATAGTTACTGTCGGGTCCTGCTACTGTTAATGGCTCGGTCCATAAAGGAACACCTGCAGGAGAGAGTTTCTGGACCTTGATAAAAATTCCGGCATTGGTATCCTTGGCGCTAATGTCTGCATTCCAGGCAACAAGAACGTTGTTGCTGTTCGTAAGGCAAATGGTTGGGGAGAATGCCATTAACGGATCGGTAGTCAACTGGATCCCGTTTGTATCCCATACTGCGTGACCGTCAGGAGCTACCGAGTAAACCGAAACATGGCTGAACCCGCTTCCTCCCCGCATATCTTCAAAAGCCAGGATGGCATTACCGTTTGGATTGGTTACCAGTGAATAATCCGAGATCCATGAACGGCTTGGATTATCGCTGATCAGGACACCATCAGTCCCCCATTGAACATACCCATCATGATTGAGATATTGCAACCACACCTCATAATATACATTTGTATCAGGAACACTCCTCCAGCTCGAAATATAAAAATTCCCGTCAGAGGTGGTAGCAATTTTCGGGAAGGTGTGGGCGTATTCCGTCCCCAAAACCATGGTGTTAACATCGGGATCATCCACCCACTGAGCAATGGCAAACATTGGGATCCCAATGAGAAGTCCCAGGAGTAAACGTAATTTCATACCTAACAATGCTTATAGTTAAAGCATCGAAATATAATACATGTCTGGAGAATATGCAAATAAAACTTCAGATTAATGACGAAAAAGAGTTAAGAATGACGAATTAATTTCCTAATTTCGTATTACGTATTTTGTATGTCAATTTTCAATATACCCCCCATGAAAATAGTATTTTATCTCCTCGCCATTGCAGCCGTCGTTCTGCTTCTCTGGTCGGGTTGTTCAAGAAATAACCCTACTCCCCCCTCTACGGCAGTTTACTCTGTTAATGGCGGGACCACCAGCCATAATAATGGTCAGGTTTGTTTAACCTGTCACAGGACTGGAGGAACCGGCAAATACAACTTTATTATTGCCGGGTCTGTTTTTAAACAAGATCTTTCCACACCGTCACCAAACGGGATTCTGTACTTCTGGTCGGGATCAGGTGGCACGGGAGACCTTATTGCTACGCTACAGGTTGATGCCAACGGTAATTTTTTCACAACATCCTCACTCTTGCCCGGCGAGGGAGCCTATCTACAAATGAGAGGTATCTCAGGGGCAGTAAAGACAATGCCTATACTGGCTTATACAGGAGATTGCAACTCCTGTCATGGTGTAAATGAGGATCCGATCTGGATAAACTAACCCCCAAAAATGAGAAGTCATCCCCTTCAGGGGATTTAAGGGCGAGTCGGGGGATTTAGGAGTTATGCGATTTTTGCAGCAACAATCCCCAGGATCTCCTCCTCTTTGACTTTTGTCTTTTCCACAATTTCGTCAGCTTCTTTCAGCAAGGCATCCAGGAATGTTTTGTCTTTCAGTCCGGAAGCGTTGATCTTCACATTGAGGTAGGCGCCAATTACAGCAGAACGGGCACAGAGGGCTCCCACGCCGGCATCGGAAACTGAATTCGGATTTCCTGTTTCAGCCATTGCCTGGATGATCTCCATTGATTCATAAGCACGTTTCATTGTGCGGAAGGGAATATCGATGGCATATTTCGTCGCCTCCTGGATGGCAGTAGAACGAGCAGTTTTCTCTTCGTCTGTTCCTTTAGGGAGGCTGAAAGCATCCATGATGCGGTTGAATGCGCGGGTATCTTCATCTACCAGGTAGAGCAGTTCGTCCTTGATCTTCTGACCTTTTTCGGCCCAGTCGGAGAACTCTTTCCACCGATCGTCCCAACCGGCTTTATGTGAGGAGAGGTTAGCTACCATTGTAGCGAGAGAGATTCCCAGCGCTCCGATGTAAGCAGAAACGGATCCACCGCCAGGTGCCGGAGATTCGGAAGCGGTTTCGTTGGCAAACCCTTTGCAGGTCATGCTGATCAGTTTCTCCTGCAAGGGATCTTCCAGCAGGTATTCAATGATCTTCTCTTTCGGGTTGAATGGCTTCAGGTCATCGAGCCCGAGCGACTTCACTGCGATTTTGATGATTTCCTCTTCTGAGACACCCGTTGACCGATTCTGTTTTTCCAGGAAATATTTTCCGGCATCAATCATCGCTTTTTTGGGAACGAGCCCTACCAGTTCCGATCCGGTGACGCGCATTCCTCTCTCCTGGGCCTTTTTACAGGTCTCTTCGAAGGCTACATGCACGGGAGTAATGCTGATATTGGTGAGGTTGATCGAGATCTGGGCGATGCCATACTCCTCGATGAACCAGCCGATTGCTTTACATGCTTTCAATGACCCAGGGATCCATATCTCCTTCCCGTTTGCATCCAGTTTCTTTCTCCCGGTAATCGAATTCCCTTCCCGTACAGGGCGTCCTCTCTCGCGGATATCATAAGCGACAGAATTAGCACGGCGTGTAGAAGTGGTATTAAGATTTATGTTGTAGGCAACCAGGAAATCCCTGGCGCCAATGGCGATTGCGCCAGTATGCGGGTTGAATTTGGCAGGGCCGAAGTCGGGTTTCCATTTCGGATCTTTCAACTTTTCGGGCAACCCTTCGTATTCACCGGCACGACAGGTAGCCAGGTTGGTGCGTTCGGGAGTGAAGGCGGCATTTTCGTAGCAATAGACTGGAATCTCCAACTCATTCCCAACCCCTTCGGCCAGCTTATGTGCATACGCAGCAGTCTCTTCCATGGTTATGTTTGCAATTGGCACCAGAGGGCATACATCGGTAGCCCCGAAACGGGGATGTTCCCCATGATGCTTGCTCATGTCAATGATCTGGCCTGCTTTTTTAACAGCCTGAAAAGCAGCTTCAATTACGGCATCCGGAGTTCCTACAAATGTCACAACAGTGCGGTTAGTAGCCTTACCGGGATCGACATCCAGGAGTTTCACCCCTTCGATCTTCTCAATTTCGTCGGTGATTTGTTTTATGACGGCCATATCGCGGCCTTCTGAGAAGTTGGGGACGCATTCGATGAGTTGTTTCATAATATGAAGTGATGGAGTGATGGAGTGATGAGGTGATGATTATAAATAGTGATTTAGCGAAATTATGAATTCAATATTTCAAGCAAAATTAGTAAAAAGGGATTATCTGTGAAAATCAGTTTCATCTGTGCCATCTGTGTTCCATATTTTTTTAATTCTTAAATTTGAGCCCCAATCAATAAACAAAACCATGAAAAAGTATTTATTCCTATTGCTGATTCCGGCAATCTTCGTTCTTACCCAATGTCAGGAAGCCAAAAAAGAGCAAACTGTGCGGTATATAACCCAAAACGTGATCGACTCTGTTGTCGACCGGATTGTGGCAAATTACGACGAAGAAGAGTATTTCTATGTCTCCATGGGCGTAACCCAGGTCGCGAACCTCTGGCGGGAGAGTGACGGGACTGTTGCCGACTTTGAGGCCTTCTGTGAGAAGAATTACATCTATGACGGCGTTGCACGCAGAAACCTGTTTCTCAGGCTCTCCTCTAATTTCGAGACCATTTTCGGCCACAACAATATGGTCAGCCTGCGGTTGAAAGAGCCTGTGCATCTCTCCACCTACGAGATGCTGGACGTAGATGAGACCTTTGCCGCCTATGAGCCTGGAGCCCACTTTACGGATGACTTTTTTGCCATCAAGATCGCATTCATCACGGCACTCAACTTCCCGAACTATACGCTGGAGCAAAAGACCAAATATGCAGACCGGTGGAAACGCCTCGAGTGGGGATATGTCCGGATGGGAGACATGTTTACATCACGGGTTCCTGCAGAGGTCAATCAGAAAGTCGCCGAAGCCCTTTCGGCATCCGACAACTACATCTCCGGATACAACATTTGGGTAGGGAACCTGGTGGACGACCAGATGCAGACCCATTTTGCAAAGGATATGAAACTCCTCTCCCACTGGAACCTCCGCGACGAGCTGAAGGCAAACTATAATGGCGGCGACGAAGGACTGCTGAAACAGCAGATGATCTATGAAGTGATGCTCCGTATCATCAGCCAGGAGATCCCTGAAGCCGTAATCGATAATCCCGACCTTCAGTGGAATCCAACTACAAACAAAGTCTACAAGGATGGACAGGAAGAGGCAGTAACTCCTGAACCGGATACTCGGTACCGGACGCTTCTGAACAACTTTAAGGCCATGGAACTTGTTGACCCATATACGCCCGATTATCCTACTTTCATCCAACGGGCATTCGACGGGGGTATGGAGATCTCCCAAGCCGATGTAGAAAAGGCCTTCACGGAGCTTTGTTCTTCGGAGCAGGTAAAGAAAGTGGCTGATCTGATCAAAAGCCGGCTGGGTCGCGACCTGCAGCCCTTCGATATCTGGTACGACGGCTTCAAGGCTCGCAGTGGACTCGACCAGGAGATGCTCACGAGGATGACCCGGGAGAAATATCCCAATACGGCAGCGTTTGAAAAAGACATTCCGAATATGCTGATGAAGCTAGGATTTAAACCCGACAAAGCCAAAGAGATCGCCTCTCATATCACCGTAGATCCCGCCAGGGGTTCGGGCCATGCCTGGGGAGCCTCCATGAAGGGGGACAAGGCGCATTTACGCACACGAATCGGTCCTGATGGGATGGACTACAAAGGGTATAATATTGCCATTCATGAGCTGGGACATAATGTGGAGCAGACCATCTCCCTCTACTTTGTGGATTATTACATGCTGCAGGGGGTTCCTAACACCGCTTTTACTGAAGCATTAGCTTTTACATTCCAGAAACGCGATCTGGAGCTGCTGGGTTTTCCCAACAGGGATCCCAACAAGGATGCTATGGAGGCGCTTGATATCTTCTGGGGCGCCTATGAGATTATGGGTGTTTCGCTGGTTGACATGGCCGTATGGAAATGGCTCTATGAGCACCCGGATGCCACTGCATCAGAGCTGAAAGAGATTGTAATCACCACTGCAAAAGAGGTGTGGAACAAGTACTTTGCAGAAGCTTTCGGTGTAACCGATTCCCCAATCCTTGCGATCTACTCCCACATGATCGACAATCCACTTTACCTCTCTAACTACCCGGTAGGCCACCTGATCGACTTCCAGCTGGATGGTTACCTGAAAAGGAAGAACTTTGCCGATGAAGTACTCAGGATATACACACAGGGCGACATCATCCCACAGTATTGGATGCAAAAGGCAGTAGGTTCACCGATCAGTATTCAGCCGTTGCTGGAGGCCACGGAGGAAGCGCTTAATGTTGTCAAGTAATTGAAAGATACGAGATGCGGGATACGCGATGGGAGTCAGGAGGTGGTAGTTTTACATTTATATTATCCTAATTATTGAATTTAGCTGTATCTTTATGGAGTAAATAATAATCTTCATGAAACGGATCCTATACATCCTTCTTCTCTGCTTTCCCTTTGCATTATCAGCCCAAAACTGGCAGAATATCTGTTCGCCAGGGGTGACACTCTATCAAAACTCCGGAGGAGAGATTCAGGCATTCAGGCTGGATTCCATTCAGGTGCCAGGCAATGGGGATACCATTTTTTATTCATACCATACCATCAGGGAGACGCAACCGTGTGCCGACACCTCCCATGGGTCCGTCCTGGGGTTCAAGGTATACAAGACATCTAATGGCTGGTTCTACTTTTTTAACAAATCCTGGGATACGTTGAAGATTAACACCAATGCATCATTAAGTGATTCCTGGAAATTCTGTAACCTGCCGGATTCAGGTTTCGTTGAGGCAACAGTTTCAGAGATCGTGACTGACACCATCCTGGGCATGGCTGATTCAGTGAAAACCATTCTTTTTCAAGCCTACGACTCCACGGGGAATGTTTTAACTCATGTCATCAACGGCCGGACAGTTTCCCTCAGTAAATCTCATGGCATGACCGTGATGGCAGAGGTCTACCTCCTCCCCGGTGCCTTTTCGAAGTATAAACTTGCAGGAACTACAATTCCGGAAGCCGGTATCCCAAATCTGAATGAGCGGTTGGTCTATGATTTTAATGTGGGAGACGAGTTCCATTACCAGGGTGCTGATACATACCAAACTGGGCATGTTACCTGGACCTACTGGAAAAGGATAATTACGATCCTTTCCAAGCAGATTTCAGCCACCGGTAACGCTTTTATTTACCAGGCAAAGCGATGCACACACTTGGATATCGTCCCTCCTTTTACCTGGGGACCTCCCTATGTCGAAAATTACCATGACACTATTATACTCGTGTTCCCACGCTCTTCTTCCATTACTGATACTTCACGACTGAAACTACCTGGAACGTTTTTTAGAAATGACTTCAGCGTGGCTGCAAATAACTATTTGAGGGATTTCAATGGTCCAAACAACAGACAAAGGCAAATCATCCGAAAAAATTTCTACCGTTGCCAGGATAGCTGCTGGCTCCCTGAACAGGCGTACCGTGGCTGGAATGAATATGCAGAAGGGATTGGCTGTTTGTTCGATGGATGGGGTGTTGAATATACAACAGTCGGTCTACGCATGTTTTACGAAGATAAGCTTGTCTACTATAGGAAAGGAGATGAAGAGTGGGGAACACGACTTGCTGCTGATTGCGATCAATTGCTGGGAACAGATGAGCTTCAGGTTTCAGGTTCCTGGTTTCAGGTTTTTCTTTATCCAAACCCTCTTCATAACCAGATGACGTTGACTATCGAAGGATTTAAACCGGGAATCCGCACCGATTTCATTTTATACGATTTCCTGGGAAGGGAAGTCTACCAAACAGTCATCCGGCAGAATGAGGTAACACTAAATCGACCGCCAATACCCAATGGTTTATATATCTGGAAGGTGACAGGCGATCTGGGAACAGCTACGGGGAAGCTGGTGTTGGAATAAATTAGCGATTAGGGATTAGGGATTTATATTAGGCATCTGTCATCTGGCATCCGGTATCCGGTATCTACTTACAGAACGACCTTTCCATTGAGTATTACGGATTCCACCTTATTACTTCCATACGCGTATGGCATGAACTCATAGGTCGACATTGGCTTGGTAATAAACAGGTTGGCCTTTTTCCCTCTTGCGATGCTTCCAAGCTCATCGCTCACTCCCATTGCATAAGCGCCATTAAGGGTAGTGGCAAAAATGGCCTCTTCGGGAAGAAGCCGGTAGGTGATGCAGGCCATGGAAAGAATCAGTTGCATATTTCCGGAAGGGCTGGAACCTGGATTGAAATCGCTTGCGAAGGCAACCGGTAATCCAGCATCGATCATCCTGCGGGCTGGTGCGGCGATCATGTTGAGGAAGAAGGCTGCGCCAGGAAGAATAACCGGCATGGTTTCAGAATTTGCCAGGGAGGCTATCTCCCTTTTGCCTGTGTATTCGAGGTGGTCGACCGAAAGGGCATTGTACTTCACCCCTACCTGGATGCCACCTGAGTAGTCGAGTTCGTTGGCATGGATCTTCGGCCTCAACCCATACTTCATTCCGGCATTGAGTATCCTGTCAGTCTCATCCACGGTAAAGAAGCCTTTGTCGCAGAATACGTCGATATAGTCGGCCAACTCTTCGGAGGCCACCTGTGGAATCATCTCATGGATCACCAGGTCGACATACTCCCCCTGCCTCCCTTTGTATTCAGCCGGAACGGCATGAGCTCCCAAAAAGGTAGAGACGATCGTCAACGGTGATAACTCCTTTAATTTCCTGATCACCCGGAGCATCTTCAGTTCATCCTCAACAGTCAGCCCATAACCGCTTTTGATCTCAACTGCTCCTGTTCCAAAAGCAATGATCTCGTTCAATCGCCCCATCGCCTGCTCAACCAGTTCCTCTTCAGAGGTATGGTGAAGCAGTTTTGCCGAGTTCAGTATCCCTCCTCCCCGTTTGGCGATCTCTTCATAGCTCAGCCCCTTGATTTTATCAACATATTCGATCTCCCGGCTTCCAGCGTAGACCAAGTGTGTATGGGCGTCGCAGAAAGAGGGGAAGACGAAACAACCGGAGGCGTCGACGATCTGAATGTCATTGTATTGACGAAGGTTGTGGAATATTGTGGCCTGTGACTCGTGACCCATGACTGGCGGTGAAGGTGGAGAAAGTGAAGTAGGTGGAGAAAGTAGTGAAGGTGGTGAGTTGTTTTCAAAGAGTTCATAATGCTTTATTCCGGTAGCAGAGAGACTGGATTGGATTTCAGATGGTATCGTGTCCATCGATCCGAAATCCTTAATCTTGTCTCCTTCGATCAGCAACCAGGCATTTTTAAGTGTTTTCAGATGCGACATCTCTTTCCCGGCCACAAGGGGTTTGGGGTTTTCTTCGATGTTAACAAGCTCTTTGATGTTGGTGATGAGGATCGACTTCATGGTTGTTAAATTTCAGGGAGTTGACGCAAAGGTAGAGAATTTTGATTTTTTCTTTACCTTTGCAATTGAAACCCAAAGCCATAATCCTAAATTAAATCATTAATAATGAAAAGAATCACCCTTCTCTTTTCCCTTTTATTTTTAGTGATCACCTTGTCTGTATTTGCTAAAAAAGTCGAGGTAAGCCAGGCCCGTCAGGCCGGTCTGAACTTCTATTACGAACGTGCCAATATCAATCAGAACATATCCTTTGATGCCCTGCTGATTACCGGTGAAACAATTGTTACAGAAAACGATATCACGGCCTACTACATTTTTGACATCGGTGACAACGGATATATCATCGTTACGGCCGACGACCAGCTTTATCCTGTGATCGGGTATTCTTTCGAGACATCCTGGTCGAATGAAGAGTTACCTGCTCACGTGCAATTCTGGCTTAACAACTACAAAGGCGAAATCCTTGAAGCCATTACTCAGGGATATCCTGCTGATCAACAGATCACTGGTGCCTGGGAACGTTACAGTTCACCCAATCCCGTTACCCTTCCCGATGAACCATTACTGGATGTGGAACCAATGATCACCAACACCTGGAACCAGGACTTCCCCTACAACGCAATGTGTCCGGAAGACCCAGCACCGGGTGGTTCCTATTACGGACACGTACCGGTTGGTTGCGTTGCCACGGCTATGAGCCAGATCATGCATTACTGGCGCTGGCCCGAAACAGGAGTTGGTTCGCACTGCTACACACCCCCACAATCTCAGTATGGACAACAGTGCGCCGATTTTGGCAATACCACCTACGAATGGGACGGAATAGTTGATCACACCTCAAAACAGTGCGATCCTGTTGCTTTGCTCTCATGGCATTGCGGCATCTCGGTGAATATGATGTACGGACCAACCGGATCCGGGGCATACACTGACGACGTACCTAATGCCCTTAAGAACTATTTCAAGTACTCCACAAGTGCTTATTACGCTCATAAATATGCTTATCCCACCACACAATGGAATAACCTACTTAAAACTGACCTGGATGCCGGCAGACCAATTGAATATTCGGGAACTGGTGGCGGCGAGGGCCATGCCTGGGTTTGCGACGGATATCAGGGAACTGATTACTACCATATGAACTGGGGTTGGGGTGGTAACTACAACGGCTATTTCTACCTGAATGGCCTAAATCCCGGAGGATACACGTTCAACAGTGACCAAGGAGCCGTATTGCAGATCCATCCTGATCCTTCGATGTACCCTACCTATTGCAGTGGGCAGACCGACCTAATCACAAATGATTTCGGAGCATTTGAGGATGGAAGCGGGCCACTGGAAAATTACGAGAGCGATGCCAACTGCTCATGGTTGATCGCCCCGGATGATGGTGTGGAAAGTGTATCTGTTTCGTTCCTTCGTTTCGACCTGGCTTCGGGCGATGAACTCAACATTTACGATGGCAACTCTGCCAGCGCTACCCTGATCGGAACTTACACCGGCACCTCGTTGCCTCCCACTGTCACCTCTACCGGCCCTGAAATGTTTATTGCCTTTACTACCAATGAAACAGGAACCGCACAAGGATTTCTTGCTGAGTATGACTGCAACATGATCACTTTCTGCGCATCCAGCACCAACCTTACTGACCCGTCAGGAGATATCAGCGACGGAAGCGGCGACTTAGATTACCGCAATAGTACATTGTGCAAATGGTACATCAAACCAACCAATGCTGAAACCGTGATTCTGAATTTTAGCAGTATCAATACGGAAGAGACGAATGACAGAATCCAGGTCTATGATCTTGGCTCCGGAACTCTTTTAGGTAATTTCTCCGGCAATATGACCAACCCGCCAACAGGACTTGTTGCCCCGAGTGGCGAGATGTTACTCTTGTGGAGCAGTAACAAAACCATCAGAGGTATTGGTTGGGAAGCAAGCTATACAATTACTGTAAGCACTGAAGAGTCGGCAGCCGTGGATAACCTCTATGTCTATCCCAACCCGGTCCATGATTATCTGATGGTGAAATTTGACGGAACTTCGCTTCGTACGGTTCAGATCGATCTTTACTCGCTGAAGGGAACGAAAATCTACAGTGGTGTTCGATCGAATGTGAACGGACAGGTGGAAGAGCGTATCAACCTGAGTGGCGTTTCAAAAGGCGTATACATGCTCCGGATTACCAGCGAGCAAGGAGTATCGAATACGAAAGTAGTCGTACAATAGCATTCTGAGAAGAATTTTTTGTAATTTACATGAAAAGGATTTGTTTGCTTCTCGTCGCCATCACAACTCTGGGATTCAACACGTTTCCAGGTACTATATCCGCCGACAAGGCTTCCATGGCAGCTATCCGGTTTATCTCTGAACGGATCTCCCCGGATCTTTTATCAGATGTTGGTGATGTTGCCGTTACGGAAAGTTTTATTATCAAGGATCAGGAGATACCTCTTTATTATATTTTCAACCTGATGCCTGAAGGGTGGATTGCCGTTGCTGCTAATGATGCAGTATTCCCAATTCTTGCATACTCCTATGAAGGCAGGTATGATGAATTGCGTCAGGCGCCACAATTCCTCGCCTGGATGAAGCAATACGAAGATCAGATCCTGTATGCGATCCGCGGAAACGTTTCCCCTTTCCCCGAGACTGTAGAGATGTGGAACAGGCTGTCAGATGCCAGATACCAGATGCCGGATGCCGGATCTAATCCACTCGTCTCTCGTCCATCGTCCATCGTCCATCGCAGTATCGAGCCCCTGATAACAACCCACTGGGACCAGAGCCCCTGGTACAATGAACTTTGTCCGGGTGACAATGGAAGCCATTGTCCGGCCGGGTGCGTTCCCGTTTGCATGGCCCAGGTCATGTACTACTTCAGATGGCCCGAAACCGGAGTGGGTTCGTATACCTACACTGAACCAACATTTGGCGTATTATCTGCTGATTTCGGGGCCACAACCTACCGGTGGAACGAGATGACCACCAGCATTAACCGGAGTAACCTGGCCATCGCTGAGCTTATTTATCACCTGGGAGTCTCATGTGATCTGGAGTATACCCCATCTGGATCGGGCATGTATAACCATAAGGCTGCCTTTTCGTTAAGGACATATTTCAAATATGCTCCCGAAACCCAATACCTATACCGCGACAGCACCACCCTCAACTGGGACAGCGTTTTGATTGCACACCTCGACAGAAAAATCCCGATGTACTATGCGGGCTGGTCGGTTCCTAATAGCGACGGCCATGCTTTTGTTTGCGACGGTTACCAAGACTCCTCCTTCTTTCATTTTAACTTTGGATGGGGTGGTAGTAGTGATGGCTACTTCTACACGAGCGACCTCACCCCAGGCGGCTACAACTTCAACCTGGCCCAGGAAGTTGTGATCAACTGCTTCCCCGATACGGTAAACTACACCTACCCCTCGCAGTGCGCCGGCGACCTGGAGTTTACTGCAAAAGTGGGTTCATTTGAAGATGGAAGTGGTCCAGTTGATGATTACTCCCCTGATGCCAATTGCAGCTGGATGATTGGCCCCCAAACTTTGATCGACTCGGTAACCAGTATCACGTTGACGTTCGACCGGTTTGCCACCAATCCGGCAGATTTTGTTACTGTGTATGACGGGAAAACAACAGGCGCGCCTGTTCTGGGTTCCTTTTCCGGAAGCCTTCTTCCTCCCGAAATCACCTCTTCAGGGAATAACATGTTGGTCACTTTTGAAGCAGGGGAACAACCTCCAGATAATGGCTTTCTAGCCCACTACAAAGCCAACTTGCCGGTTTGGTGCAGCGGAACCACTACAATAACTGCCGACTCAGCGGAAGTCTCGGATGGTAGCTTCGATTTCAACTATTATAACAACTCCTCTTGTAAATGGAGATTAGAGACCGAAACAGGGGACCCTCTTACCATCTACTTTGACTATTTTGATACCGAGGCTAATCATGATTTCCTGACCATTTACGACCTGGAGACAGGAGATACTCTGGTGAGTTTATCAGGAGAATACACTTCGGGCAACCATCCTGATTCAGTTACCTCACCCAGCGGAAAGATGTTTCTCATCTTCACGACGAATAGTACCATTACATTTAATGGCTGGAAGATCCACTACCCGAAAAAGTCCAACATCGGCATCACAGAACAAAACGGCATCCGGAACCTTCAGCTCTTCCCAAATCCGGCATCAGAGGTTGTTACTATCTCTTTCACTTCAGCCAAAACATCACACATTCACTTGACCCTTCTCTCTTCTGATGGGCGTATCGTTCGTGAATTAAGCTTGGAAGCGATTTCAGGGAAGAATACAAAAGAGACTGATATTTCAGAGATAAAGCCTGGAATCTACATCCTGCAACTTACAGGTGACTTGGGAACAGCGGTAGAGAAGCTGGTGGTTAACTAATTTCCTACTTTCCTACTTTCCTACTCACTCTCCGGCGTATAAAGGATATCAATCTCCCCCTTATTCTCCAGACACTCCATCAACTTGCTTTTAAGTTTCCAGCAGGTCATCTGGCGGATTTCAAGTTGACGGGAGAGCTCGTATGAGGATATTTTCGGGTTGGAGCAAACCATGTAGACCATGTTGAATGCCTCTGTAATAGGGATATGGCATCGGTGAAAAATGGTGTTCGCAGTAGCCGATTCTTCGCTTTTACAGCGAGTACAACGTCTTGAGTAAGGTGTCTTTCCCTTGCAGTAATTTGAATGTCCGCATTTCTTACAGACAAATCCCTTTGCCCATTTTTGCTCGGAAAGAAACTGAAGGCACTCTTCGTCGGTTGCAAATCGGACCGCAAATTTTTCAATATCTAGAGACTTGAACAAATGTTTCAATTTCATTTTTTTACAAAAATAAAAATAATTAGTGATACTTATGCGATTTATATTTAAAAATGTTTTATCTTTGCAGTGTCATTTAAAACAAAAATTATGAAAAAATACTCATTTCTTATAGGATTTGCACTGGCAATCAGCCTTACGGCTTGCAGCAGTAACGATGGGACCAAGAGTGCCAACTCTGAATCCAAAACTGAAGCTGTTGGTGACGAAAACCTCACTGATGAGGGAAAAGTGATGTACCTGAATGCCGAACAATTTAAATCACTTGTTTGGAATTACAGCAAAAATGCTGACAACTGGATATTTAAAGGAGATCTACCGGTAATTATCGACTTCTATGCTGACTGGTGTCGCCCGTGTAAAATGGTAGCGCCTATCATGGATGAACTTGCAGCCGAATACAAAGGAAAGATCCGGGTTTATAAAATAGATACGGACAAGGAAAAAGAACTTGCACAATTATTTAACATCCGGTCGATTCCGGCAGTCCTCTTTGTTCCTAAAGACGGCAAACCACAGATGTCGGTTGGCGCCCTTCCGAAACCTACTTTCGTAACAGCGATCACTGATGTCTTAATGGTGAAGTAGATATCATCACCTTCATCACTCCATGACTTCATGACAAAGAATTAACAATAAAAAAATAACAATAAAAAATATCAAACAATGGCACTGGAACATTTAACCAAAGAGACTTTTGTAGAAAAGGTCTTCAACTTTGAAACAAACAAAGACTGGAAATTTGAAGGGGATTTACCCTGTATCATCGACTTTTATGCCGATTGGTGTGGCCCATGCAAAATGGTAGCCCCGGTATTGGAAGAACTTTCAAAAGAGTATAATGGAAAGATCAACATCTACAAAGTAGATACTGAAGACCAGCAGGAGCTTTCGGCCGCTTTTGGCATCCGTAGCATCCCTTCAATGCTCTTCTGCCCGAAAGACGGACAACCCCAGATGGCAGTCGGAGCCCTTCCGAAAGACTCATTAATAAAGGCAATTGATGACGTGTTGTTGAGTACAAAGAACTAATAAACTACACCAAAATACTACACTAGCTGCTTTATACCGCAGTGGGACTTGTGCCTGCTGCGGTTTTTTTTTACTTTCGTATTTTCCTAATTTCCTATTTTCCTAATTCCCTAATGACCCTACTCCTCCCCACCGCCTATCTCCCTCCCATCTCATACATTTCCACTTGTGCTGCTGCGGATGAGATCCTGATTGAAGCGTGGGAAACCTATCCCAAACAAACACTACGGAACCATTGTGAAATTGGCGGGCCCAACGGCAGATTAAGGCTGACAATTCCGGTTAACAAACCCAACGGGAATCGTACCAAAACAAAGGATGTCAGGATTGCTTCTCACCTCCATTGGCAGAAGATCCATTGGAGATCGTTTGAGGCCGCATACAACAAATCACCATTTTTCCTTTATTACCAGGATTATCTTGTTCCATTTTACGAGAAGAACTTTGATTTTCTCCTGGATTTTAACCTGCAACTTCTTGAAACTCTCTTCCAGGCTATCCGCCTTTACAAATCTGTAACAACAACAGATTCATTTGAGGATGCCCCCCCAGGTATAACCGACCTCAGAAATCAATGGGTAGTTGGCAGTCGGCAGTCAGCAGTCGGCGGTCTTCCGGAGTATTACCAAGTGTTTGCTGACCGACAGGGGTTTCTTAAAGATCTGAGTATCGTGGATTTGCTGTTTAATTTAGGTCCGGAGACCTTGGCTTATCTCGAATAAGCTATTCATTTGATATTTCTTTAATCAGATTTTAAAACAACTACCCTATATTTGCATCAATTTATATACAGTGAGATTGACTTTTTTTCCCTCCCCTTTTGTTTTGTTGACCCTCACCACTTGCATAGATTCTCATAAAATGCTTGTTTTATTAAAATGAAAAAATGAATGAAAATAGTTATTGTAATAGACAGTTGGAATAAAGGAAATGGATGTATTGTTACAACACACAGATTGGTGGATGAGCTACAGTTAAGAGGACATCAGGTATCACTCGTATCTACCTCAGGAGAAGAGGCACGGAAGTTTAATGGGCCTTTTTATGAAGTCCCCGGTTTTTATCTTCCGGGAGTAAAAGAATCCATGAAAAATATGGAGTTTCTTTTTGCAAAAGGAAAGAAAAAGACACTGAAAAAAGCCTTTAAAGGAGCCGACCTCGTTCAAATTCAATTTCCCTATTTTATTGCCAAATATGCAGTACGGGTTGCAAATAAAATGAATATTCCGGTGATTGGAGCTTGCCATATCCAGTCTCAGAACATGACTGGGGCCATGGGAAAAGATAACAAAGTTTTGGATTGGTTCTTTAATACCTGGTTCAACTTTGAACTTTTCAAAAGAGTAAAAGCAGTACACTGTCCTTCGGTATTTGCAGCAGATTTAATTAAGTCGAAGGGTAGTAATTCTCATTTCAGAGTTATTTCTAACGGCATTCCAAAGAGATTTATCCCAATAGAAAATCCTGTCAGACCTGATTTTTTTGAAGACAAGTTTGTTCTGATGAACGTTGGTCGTCATGCATTGGAGAAAAACCAGGAGATAATGATTGATGCTGTCCTTAAATCGAAATACCAGGACAACATCAAACTATTAATCTGTGGAAAAGGTGAAACAAGTGACAGTCTCATACACCGTGGGAATGAGCTTCGTGTAAAACCTCTTGTCAGATACATCTCAGAGGAAGAAAAACATCTTTTCTTAAATACTGCTGATATGTATATTCATACCTCTGGTATTGAATTGGAAAGTCTATCTTGTTTAGAAGCAATCGGGTGTGGACTTCCTTGCCTAATAGAAGATTCGCCTCTTAGTGCTACTTCTCAATTCGCAATAGACGAAAGTTTTATCTTCAAAACGATTGAAGAACTTACTGCAAAAATTGATTATTGGTACGAAAACAGAGACTCTCTTCCTAAAGTAAGAGAGCAAACACTTTTGGGTGCTGAAAAATACAGAATAGAAAATTCAATTAATGCAATGGAAGAGTTGTATAACGATGTTATAAAAACGTATAACGGCGCTAAGGGCTTACTTCCAAAAGGAGAAAAAATTATCTCTTGATGATTTCTTTTTTCGTAATTTTGCACTCCCTTATTTAATCTAAATTAATTGTCAACTCTTCTCGATTTACGTCAAGGTGAATCTGCAGAGATCATCAAGATCAGAGGGCGGGGGCATTTCCGCCGTCGCCTGATGGAGATGGGATTTGTAAAAGGGAAAGAGATCACCGTAGTCAAATCAGCACCCCTGCAGGATCCAATCGAGTACAAATTAATGGGTTATCATGTGTCGTTAAGGCAGAGTGAAGCCCAACTTGTTGAAGTACTCAAGGTGAACGATACAAGGCATGATGAAGAGTCCGTGGAAACTGTCGGAAATTTAAATGTGACACTTCAGGAAGAGTTACAGAAAGCTAAAGCCAGGGAAAAGGGAAAGACGATTGAGGTCGCCCTGGTTGGAAATCCAAACTGCGGAAAAACGACGTTATTCAATTTCATCTCAAAGTCGAAAGAGCATGTTGGCAACTTCGGCGGAGTAACGGTCGACTCTAAAACAGCCTCTTTTAAGCAAAACGGATACAGGTTCGAGATCACCGATCTGCCTGGCACCTATTCGCTGTCGGCTTACTCACCAGAAGAATTATTCGTGCGAACCCATATATTTATGGAGATGCCCGACATTGTGGTCAACGTTGTGGATGCTTCAAACCTGGAGCGAAACCTTTTCCTCACTACACAGCTGATTGACATGGATATTCGGGTAGTACTGGCGCTTAACATGTACGATGAGTTAACCGGCGGCGGTGATATTCTGGATCATGAAGAGCTTGGGAAACTACTCGGGATTCCGGTAATTCCTACCGTGAGTTCCAAAGGCAAAGGGGTAAGGGAGCTCTTCGACCGGATCATTGAAGTATATGAAGACCGCGACCCGGTGATGCGTCACATCCATATCAATTATGGTATTGAGATAGAACGCTCGTTAGCTAGAATACAGGATGTAATCTGGCAAGACAAAACACTAACACTAAAGGTCTCATCACGATATTATGCCATCAAACTCCTGGAGAAAGATCCTAATATCTCCAGAAATCTGATGAAGAGTAGTATTTATAATGAATTGCTGGGAGTTGTTGATCAGGAAATAGAGCGCCTGGAGCGGATCTATCGTGAAGACTCAAATACCCTCATCACTGATGCCCGATACGGGTTTATTGCAGGTGCTTTGAAGGAGACGCTGAAAGTGGATGCATCAGGTCAGAAAATTCGTAGAAAGAGCGATTCCATTGACCGGCTATTAACAGGCAAATACTTCGGGTTTCCACTTTTTCTGTTCTTCCTCTGGTTCATGTTCCAAACTACTTTTTCATTGGGAGAGTACCCCAAACATTGGATCGAAATTGGTGTCGGATGGCTTGCTGGTGAAGTTAGTACCCTGATGCCTCCAGGGCCCCTTAAAGACCTGCTGGTAGATGGGGTAATCAACGGGGTAGGTAGTGTGATCGTGTTCCTGCCGAATATCCTTATACTTTTCTTCTTTATCTCGATCATGGAGGATACCGGGTACATGTCCAGGGCAGCCTTTATCATGGATAAATTGATGCACAAGATGGGGCTTCACGGACAATCTTTCATCCCCCTGATCATGGGATTTGGCTGCAATGTCCCCGCCATCATGGTCACACGAACCATCCGAAACCGGAATGACCGTCTGGCCACAATGCTCATCAACCCATTCATGTCTTGTAGTGCACGGTTACCAGTATACATACTGATTGCAGGAGCCATCTTCCCCGACCACGCCGGGACAGTCATATTCCTGATCTATTTGACTGGGATTGTCCTGGCTGTATTGGTTTCACTGATTTTCAAGAAAACACTCTTTAAAAGTACTGAAGCCCCCTTTGTGATGGAACTTCCACCCTACCGCATCCCAACCCTTCGCGTCAGTTTGCGCCACATGTGGGAAAAAGGGCAACAATACCTTAGAAAGATGGGTGGGATTATCCTTGTTGCTGTCATCATCATCTGGGCTCTGGAATATTTTCCTGCCGGAAGCCAGGTGCCACACCAGGAACGATTGGAAAGATCCTATATCGCCAAAATCGGAAAGTTCATTGAACCAGTGATAAAGCCTCTTGGCTTTGACTGGAAAATGGGAGTAAGTCTGATAACGGGGGCAGCAGCCAAAGAGGTTGTAGTAAGCACCATGGGAGTTCTTTATGGCTCTAACCACCAACCCGATGGCAGCCCGAAACAGAACCTCCCACTCATCCTTCAGAACGCCAGGTATGCCGACGGGCCTCAGATCGGCAAGCCGATTTTCACACCACTTGCCGGTATATCATACCTGCTCTTTATCCTGGTTTACATGCCATGTGTTGCTGTGATCATCACCGTTAGCCGTGAGTCGGGAAGCTGGAAGTGGGCCCTTTTCCTAATCCTCTATACAACGGTTCTAGCCTGGCTCTTATCTTTTTCTGTATACCAACTGGGAAGCCTTCTCACCTGATATGTGGCAATACCTCATCACCGGACTGATTGTCACTGCTGCAATAACTTATACAGTTTATCGCCTGATCAAATATTTCACTGATCCCCTTCGGAAGTGCAAGAACTGCGCCAACTCATGTGGGGGCTGCGCCCTTGAGGAGTTGAAAAAGACGAGGGACGAAGGACGAGGGACGAAGGACGTGAGACGTGAGACGTGAGACGTGAGACGTTTTTTTTCCCGATCTTCGCGAAACAAATATTTTCCCTATGAGTTTTAGATTTTCCCGGATTTTGGTGTGGATAGCTATGTTTGTTTTTCCGGCAACCTTCACACTGCAGGCTCAAGATACCGAATACACCGACTTTACTGTCGCCAAACCCTTAACGCGCTGGTGGTGGTTTGCTTCTGAAATCGACACCAATGATATTCAATACCAACTCGACTGGCTTAAAGCAAATGAATTCGGTGGAGTAGAGATCGCCTGGGTCTATCCTCAGGGCGGTAATTCAACTGCGAAACGTGACTCCTGGCTATCGCACAACTGGACCCGCACGACTACTTTCGCCAAGAGGTATGCCAACAGCATCGGGCTTGCCTGCGACTTCACCTTAGGCACACTCTGGCCATTCGGCGACAGCCAGGTACCAACCGAAGATGGAACAATTTTCTCTGATGATACGATTTCGAAACCTTCTATGAGGCTCACATGGGAACATCCTCTGAAAGGAAGGGTAGTAAACCACCTCGATCGGGATGCCATGATACGTTATTCCAAACGTTTGATCAGTGAACTCAGGCCGGCTCTTCTGGGCAGCTACTCCGGACTATTTTGTGATTCTTGGGAAGTAGAGACCCGGAAGCTATGGACAAGAGGATTCGGTGAAGAGTTCACCCGACAGTTCGGGTACAACATTCTGCCGTTGATGGACAGTCTGTATAAACCAGGCTTCGAACCAGTCTACTATGATTACATGAAGCAGCTCTCCGACTATGTGCTGAACAATTTCTATGCACCGTTTACCGAAGTAGCACATCGGTATGGTGCCTTCACTCGTGTGCAATGTGGCGGGTCACCCACCGACCTGCTAACAGCCTTCTCCCTGGTTGATATCCCGGAAACTGAAGCAATGCTTTTTCAACCCGCTTTTGCCCGGATACCAGCTTCTGCAGCAATCCTAACCTCCAAACCAGTTATTTCGGCCGAAGCGTTTACTTGTCTCTATGGCTGGAAAGGCTGGCCCGGTCCGGGTCCATACCAGAAACAGGAGCAGGTTGCTGATATGAAACTTGTCGCTGATGCACTCTTCGCCAATGGTGTGAACCAGATCATCTGGCACGGGATGCCCTTCAATCCTAAGGGTGGAATAAACCAGTTCTATGCTTCAGTATATGTGGGCGAGGATGCCGCATTTGCTCAGGAACTTCCGCCATTCAACAAATACCTGGAACGGGTAACCACATTTATGCGAGCCGGCAAACCCTACACTTCAATGGCTATTTACCTGCCACTGGAGGACAGTTGGATGGGTGTTGAATATCCCGATTCACTGCAACTTCCCTGGGCATGGGGCGAGTATGAACTTCGCTATGTTTCGGCTCCGGAAGAGACCCGCGGTTACCAACCTGTTTGGATCAACCAGAACTTCCTTCTCTCCATCACCCAGGATGAGGCAGGAAACTTTTCCTGTGGCGACGCCCGGATCAACTCACTGTATATCGATGTGGAGTATATGGAGTATAAATCGCTTCGCTGGATCATGCTCCTGGCGCAACATCGGTTGCCCATTTGCCTGAAACGCGATCCTGCTGAACCGGGAACCACGCTCTCTCCCCAATACATGCAAGCCCTTTCAGCACTGAAGTCGTTACCCAATGTTTCCACCGACCTGCAAGCTATCATTCCGGAACCCCCTCTCATCGAAGGAGTTGACATCCCCGAATTCTGGTGTCGAGAGACTGCTGACGGTCTGCTAATCTTCTTCGCCAACCCTAAAACAAGGGAGTTGAAATACCCGTTAAGTTATGGTCAGTCCTACACTGAATCGGCCGTAACGCGGCAGGTGAGAATTAACTTCAACGGACATCTTGTAAATGGCACCCTTACTTTTGAACCCTATCAGTCGGTTATGCTGCATATCAATAATCTGGGAGAGATAGACCCGGTAAGCATCGCCTTCTTCCCCACCCCTCCGACAACAGTTGAAAAGTGAAAAGGCTTTGATATTGCTCATATGTTCGTAATTTTGATGATCTAAAAAAACCTCCATGGAATTCGGCATCAACTTACAAAGCATCGTTTCCGTCAGGAAAGAACCCTCACATCTCTCTGAGATCACAACACAGCTCTTGTTTGGCGAACTCTTTCGCATCTATGAAACACGTGATGGCTGGCACCAGGTGCGCCTTGCCTGGGACAACTATGAAGGGTGGATCCCAGAGAAACAGGTCTGCATGATCGACGAACAGGAATTTCTACGCCTGCTGAATGCCGACACGCCGTTCGTGATGGACCTCGTGCAGTTGATCGCCAACGAAACACAGAAGACGATGTTTGCTATCCCGCTTGGGAGCTCTCTGCCAGGATTGGAAGGGCAGTTTCTCACGATCGCCGGCGAGAATTTCCGCTTTGAGGGACAAGTATCCATTACCTCCGGCATCGAGGAGATAGAGACACCCCAGGAGAAGAAAGAGTTCTGCCATGATCTTGTTGAAGATGCCATGATGTACCTTCACGCCCCCTACTTCTGGGGAGGAAGGTCGCCTTTCGGAATCGATTGCTCAGGATTGGTTCAGATGGTTTACCGACTGCGTCAGATCAAGCTTCTACGGGATGCTTCACAACAGGCAACGCAGGGTGAAGTAATTTCGTTACTCGATGAAGCGGAACCTGGCGACATTGTATTTTTTGATGATGAAGAGGGTAACATCGACCATGTAGGAATCCTGGCCGACAGGTTCCGCGTGATTCACGCCTCCGGCAGTGTACGCTTCGATGCCATTGATCACCAGGGCATCTTCGATGGAAAACAGGAAAAGTACACGCATAAGCTACGGCTTATCAAACGGATAATTTAGCCCCTAAATCCCCTAAAGGGTACTTACTCCTGTTAAGAGGGATTTCCTTCCTGAGTGCTCGGGAGAGGATTAAGGAGGGGTCAATAATCATAATTCGTAATTCATAATTCGTAATTCGTCATTGATAATATGATTCTCTCCGACCTCATCGCCCAGGCTTTAATCGACGCTAACGTCAAGGTAATTAACTATGTCCCGGGATACGGTGGGACAGCTATCTATAAAGCGCTGGCTCAAAAGACCGGGAAGCCGGGTTTCATCTCTTTCCACGAAGAGGTGGCTTTTACCGTATCTCATGGGGCCAGTCTGGTGGGAACCCGCTCGGCACTGTTGTGCAAGACTCATGGCATCATGAAAGCAGCCAACAGCCTCTCCGACGCCCTACAGTGCGGAACAACAGCCGGGATGGTTGTGATCATCTCCGAGGACAAAGGAGGAACCCACTCCGATACTATCATTGATACCAAGCCCTTCCTCGACGGCATCGGGATGCCCAACTTCTGGAGCTCGCCGGAGAAAATTTACGATGACATCCATCGGGCATATGAACTATCAGAGACATACCGTCTCCCTTGGGGGATTATTCTGGATGCCGATGATATCAATAACAACAGGCCGTATATTCCACGATATGCAAAACCCTCCCCTGTATACAAGCGAGATATCGTACAGCATGTTCTTTGCCCACTCTTCAATCCCTATCAGCGCAACGTCTATGATGCCAAGATGAAAGACCAGGCGTGGCAATCCATTTCCCGACCATTTATCCCAAATATACCGGAAGGAACCTCCGAGAACTGGAAGAGAGCGGTTGAGAACTATATCCCTTTCTTCAACGTATACAAAAAGTTCAGGGGAAATATTGTAACTGGTGAGACCGGTATCTCCAGTCAATTTTGTGCGAATCCCTGGCACTGTATCGACATGGTGACATACATGGGAGGCAGCATCCCTCTGGCAATGGGGGCATCCCTCGCCGGGAGGAAAAATGTATGGGCCATAATGGGTGATTTCTCCTTCATCTCGGCCGGACCATTAGCCTTGCTCGAAGCCAAGCTCCGGGACCTGCCTCTAAAGGTGGTGATTCTCGACAATGGTAAAGCAGTAACTACCGGTGGACAGGAGATTGCATCCGGAGCACTGGATCTTTGTCTGGCCCCCTACCGGAAGCAAATCGTCGGTGAGGTAAACCCGCATGATCCAATCGAACTGGAACGAGCGTTTGAAACAATGACGAGAAGTAATACGTTAAAGATCCTGGTGGTAAATTACAGGGATGCGGATTGATTTTTACTTCGCTTTTTTCGATCTTGCATCACGCGGCCTTACATAAGGATCGTTGAAGATATAGGTAAGCCTGAAAGTGATCACATTATTATGCTGCTTGCGTTCCCAAACCTGATGACCGGTTTCATTGGTAAAATCACGCGTGCGGATTGGTACCAGTGAGTAAGAGTATCGAAGGTTCGCCCACAGTCGTTTCCAGATTCGTAACCTGACATCGGCGAGTATCTGAAAATCGGCTAATGTATAAGGCCCCTGCAGACTCGTTGTGGTTTTAACACCATCCTCCCATTCTGACACGCCTACAAGTTGCCCATAGGCAAAACCTGCCCCCGCCGCAATGATTTTCTTGTCGGTAAAATGGACCAGTAAGGGGACCTGTATATAATTCAGGTTCAGCTTGTAGCCATAGTATGAAGCCGGCTGATTGGTATCAGGGACAACCGTGTCGGGGACGTAGGTTTTCTCGTAAGAACCATTCATAGAGAAGAGAATCTCCATGGTTACCGACCATTTTCCATCTTTCCCGAATGGTACGATAACAGAGGGGCCTCCATTGAAGCCTATTTTTTTAAATCCGTAAACTTCGTCACCATCAACCTGGGAGAGATTTATCCCCGCCGAAATAGCCCCCAAAAATCGTTGGGAAAATACCGAAGAGGTAAATAGAAGAAGCAGCAGGAGTGTCAGGTAAAGGAAAAATTTCTTCATTCGTAATTCTTCATTCGTAATTCGTAATTTGTCTAACGTCTAATTTTCCCCGTTATTATTCATCCCTTTCATCGAAAGCTGAATGCGTTTGCGATTGATATCCACATCAAGCACCTCTACCATCACTTTCTGATTGATCTTCACGATGTCGTTAGGATCTTTCACAAACCTGTCGGCCAATTGGCTGATATGGACGAGCCCATCCTGGTGCACGCCAAGATCTATAAAAGCACCGAATGCCGTGATATTGGTCACGATGCCGGGAAGTTTCATGCCAGGGTGCAGATCATCGATTGTATGAATATTGCGGTCAAATTCGAAAATCTCAAACTGCTTTCGTGGATCGCGACCAGGTTTTGCCAACTCCAACACAATATCCTGGAGGGTTGGAAGACCGGTTTTCGCTGTCACATACTCCTTCAGGTCTATCTGTTTGCGTAATTCGTTCTTGGATATAAGATCGGAAATTGAGCAATTCAACTTTTTTACCATTTTATCAACCACGTGATAACTTTCGGGATGCACTGAACTTCCGTCAAGCGGGTTTTTGGCATCCCTGATCCGCAGAAAGCCTGCTGCCTGTTCAAATACCTTTTGGCCAAACCGCGGCACTTTCATCAACTCCTTCCGCGATGAAAATGGTCCGTGTTCATTCCTGTAGGTGATGATGTTTTTCGCCAGTACAGGACCAACCCCCGAAACATAGGTAAGCAGCTGTTCACTGGCTGTATTCACCTCTACGCCAACCATATTCACAGAACTCTCCACGGTATCGGCAAGGCTTTGCTGTAGCGCTATCTGATCTACATCATGCTGGTACTGCCCAACTCCAATCGATTTCGGATCAATCTTCACCAACTCGGCCAATGGGTCCATCAAACGACGGCCGATGCTTACCGATCCCCTGACGGTGATGTCATAGTCGGGAAACTCCTGTCTTGCCACCACACTAGCCGAATAGACCGAAGCGCCACTTTCATTTACTACCAGGGCTATCAGGTCGGTATCAAACCGGATAGCGCGAACCAGGCGCTCGGTTTCACGGCCGGCAGTACCATTTCCGATGGCGATGGCTTCAATCTTGTAGGCATTGGCGAGAGTTTTTATCTTGTGGATTGACTCTTTCACTTCATTCTGCGGTGGATGGGGATAGATGGTTTCATTATGCAGAAGTTTCCCCTGGGCGTCAAGGCATACAATCTTGCAACCAGTTCTGAAACCGGGATCGATGGCAAGCACCCGTTTCTGTCCCAGAGGGGATGCCATCAGAAGCTGTCGGAGATTTTCGGCAAAGACGCGTATCGCCTCTTCATCAGCCCTCTCTTTGATCCACTGCCGCATCTCAGTCTCCATTGATGGGTAGAGGAGACGTTTGGCACTGTCGGTGATGGCTCCCTTAACCAGTTCGGCTGAGGCATTATTTCCTTTGATGAAGATCCGTTCAAGGATTTCGGCACCCCGATCTCCATCCACCTCCAGGCTCACCTTGAGAAATCCCTCTTTCTCCCCGCGAAACATCGCCAGGATCCGGTGTGATGGCGCTTTGTTGAGTAGTTCATGAAAGTCAAAATAGGTTTCGAATTTTACGCCATCCTCTTCCTTTCCTTTCGCAACTTTGGATGTAATCACACATTCCCGTTGAAAAAGGCTCCGGATTCGTTTCCGGGCATAGGCATCTTCATTGACCCACTCGGCGATAATATCGCTGGCACCCTGGAGCGCCTCCTTAACATTGTTGACGCCTTTCTCGGGGTCGATAAAGGATTCGGCGCGGTGTTCAATGTCATCAAACCGTTGCAACATGATCAGTTTGGCAAGGGGTTCCAGTCCTTTTTCACGGGCGATGCTGGCACGGGTCTTTCGTTTGGGCTTGTATGGAAGGTAAATATCTTCCAACTCGGCCATGGTAAAAGCATTCATCACCGCACTCTCCAGTTCATCCGTAAGCTTCTCCTGGTCCCGAAGCGACTTGAGGATCGTCTCCCGGCGGGCATTCATATCCTTGAGTTGTTGTAGCCTGTCCCGTACCCGTGCGATAATGGTCTCATCCATGCTTCCGGTCATCTCTTTCCGATATCTGGCGATGAAGGGAATCGTGGCTCCACTCTCCAGCAACTGGATGGTATTCTTAATAAAAGTCTCAGCCACACTAAGTTCTGTGGCAATAATTTTCGAAAATGTTTCGGTGCTCATTTTACCAGAGTAACAGTTCCTTTCAGTACAACATCACCAACCAGATGCTAACACGTCAATGATATGAATAGTTTTGATTGGTATGTTATGTTTGTTGATGTACCCCTGAAGGTGCATCAGGCAGGAAGAATCAGTCGAAACGATGTATTCAGCCCCTGTTTCCATCGCATGTTTGACCTTCTGTTCAGCCATTGCCGTTGAGATAGGTTCAAATTTCACCGAAAAGGTCCCACCGAAGCCGCAGCAAACATCATGTTCCTTCATCTCCCTCAATTCCAGTCCTTTCACATGTGAAAGAAGCTTCATAGGTTCATCTTTTAGTCCATATTCTCTCAATGAGGCGCAAGAACTGTGATAGGTCACAACATGTTCGAATACGGCTCCAACATCTTCTCTCTTGAGGATGTTCACGACAAAATCGGTAAATTCATAAATGTTCTTCCGCAACTGTTTGTACTCGTAATGCAATGCCGTATTGTGAAACAGCATCGGAAAGTAGTTCCGCACATAGCCAATACAGGATGCCGACGGACCAACAATTGGCCGGTCGTTCTGAAAATCCCTGATGAACTTCTCTCCCATCGCTTTTGCCTCATCCCAGAAGCCACTGTTGAATGCCATCTGGCCACAACAGGTCTGGTTTCCATTGTAATGTGCCGAAACACCCAGCTTCTCCAGAACTTTTACCATATTAATCCCTGTTTCGGGATAGACCTGATCGATGAAGCAGGGGATGAAGATGTCGACAAGCATTTGTAAGGGATTAGCGATTAGGGATTAGGGACAAAATTAGTAAAATTATAGGACTGCTCATCATTGCTTATCATTGATCATCTCAGCGATTTTCATATTTTCCTAATTTCCTAATTTCCATCACGTCTCGCTTACTTCAAACCCCAACCTCCCCATCTCTTCCCAGAAGCCAGGATAAGATTTTGCTACAACCGCAGGGTCTGAGATGCGGATGGTTCCGGTTCTGATCGCAAGCAATGCAAAGGCCATTGCGATGCGGTGGTCACTGTAGGTCTTTATGATCTCTTGAGGATAAGCTCCTGGGGCAGGGTCAATAGATTGAGATGCGTCGGTTTCAATGATGCCGAATGCCGGATGCCGGATATCAATCTGCAATCGGCCCAACTCTTTGACAAGGGCTTCAAGGCGGTCACTCTCTTTGGTTTTCAAATGATGAAGTCCGGTAAATCGGGCAGCTATCCCAAGCACAGCATAAGTTACAATGAGGGATGGGGCGAGATCGGGATAAGCAGCAAGGTCAAAAGCAGGCTGCCAACTGCCAACTGCTAACTGCCCACTGCCCACTGCCCACTTCCCACTGATCAATCGTATTCCATCACTTTCAAAAACAGTCTCTACTCCCAATGGCCGGAAAAGCTCTGCCAACACGGCATCTCCCTGCAGGCTGTTTTTATGCAGACCGGGTAGTGTGAGTTCCGCGGAGCCGGCAAGGGCTGCAGCTTCATACCAGAAAGCGGCTGAGGACCAGTCGGCCTCCACAGTGTACTTTTCTGTTAGTCGTGCTTCAGCCTGGTAACTTCCGTGTTTGACGAGCAGGAGCTCCTCGTTTCTCTTGATAACTGCTCCAAACTCCTCCATAATGCGCAGCGTCATATCTACATATGGAAAAGAGACCTGATCACCCACCATACGGATCGTGAGACCTTCGGGAAGTAACGGAGCTATTAAAAGAAGAGCCGAAACAAACTGGCTGCTCACCGAAACATCTACTGTCACCTCCCCTCCAGAAAGCTGCCTGCCAATGATGCGCAGCGGAGGATACCCTGCTATTCCTTCATAGTCGATCTCTGCACCCAGGCTTCTGAGTGCCTCCACCAGGATGCCGATTGGCCTTCTTTGCATCCGTTCACTGCCGGAAAGAAGCCATGTTCCCGGTTGAATTGCGAGGTATGCAACGAGGAAACGCATCACGGTACCGGCATTGCAGCAGTTAAGAGAAATATGCTGATTGGGCTGAGCCGATTCAATCTGCTTCAATAACTCCTGAAGCAATAAGGTATCTTCGGCTTTGGAGAGGTTTTCAAACTGGAAGTCGGAACGAGCCAGTGCGCGGATGATAAGGAGTCTGTTGCTGATACTCTTTGACGAAGGGAGTGATATTCTGCCAGCCAGGTTTACCCCTTCAACTTCGTGGATATTTTTTCCTGTAATCGTGTAGCTGGTCATTGAGCGGCTATCAGAGGTTATAATAGCTTGCAAAGGCATCACGGATTTGATCCGGTGTACAAACCTGATTGATCCTGCCTTTCCCGATTTCGGAGAGCAGGGTGAACCGGATCTCCTGCTGCCTGTTTTTCTTATCGTGCTGCATCATATCCATGCGTACCGCTTCATCTTCCTGAAGGAGTGGAAGCTTACCGAATCCCTGGATAATCCACTTAGTAACTTCTTCCAGTTGTTGGGGGTCGAATCCGGCTCGTTGTATGGATAAAAAGCCCTCGCAGAGCATGCCGGCAGCCACTGCATCACCATGCAGAACCGGAGTTTCCCGCCGAAGTGCGAGCGACTCAATCGCATGGCCGATGGTATGGCCGAAGTTCAGTAATTTCCTCTGGTTCTGTTCAAATGGATCATGCTTCACGATCTCAAGTTTTATCCGGATCGTCTTCAGAAGAATATCTTTCCAGAAATTCTCTGTAAACGGAATCTCAAGGATCTCTGATAATGGCTTCCGTGAAAGCCATCTCCAGAACTGCTCATCCCGGATCAATGCTGTTTTGAGAACTTCGGCTAGCCCGGATCGTATCTGTTCTGCAGGAAGTGTTTTTAGAAATCCTGGCCAGATATAAACCGCTCTGGGGGTATAAAAAGTTCCAACCTGATTTTTCAGGACATCCATGTTTACACCGGTCTTTCCTCCAATTGAAGCATCGATCTGTCCTATCAGAGATGTAGGGACATGAATGGTGTCAATACCTCGATGATAAGAGGATGCGACGAAACCTCCCAGGTCGGTCACCACACCACCACCCAGATTGATGAGGAGAGAATCTCTGTCGGCCTGATGAGATCCCAACTCTTTCCAAAGGTACTCTGCGGTTCGCAGGCTCTTAACTTCCTCTCCGGTATCAATGCTAAATACTGTTGCAGTATCCAACTCAGGGATGTGGCCGAGGAGCTCGGGAAGGCAGAAACGTTGGGTATTGGCATCAGTAAGAATAAAAATCCGCGGTTTCAACTTCCTAAGTCGCTTCAGATCCTTCTGAAATTGTTCCATAATCCCATCGCCAATCAGGACAGGGTATTTGGAGGTATTTACGGTACGGATTGAAAGCTTCATATATTAGCGAAAAGCTGCCATCAGGAGTTCGATATCCTGAAAGGGTAGTTTAAAGGTTTTGCTGACTGCAAGATTAGTAATGGTCCCATTATAAAGATAAACCCCCTGTCTGACACCATAATCCTTTTTAATCAGGGATTCGATGCCTCCTTCGGAACAGACATCGAGTATGACCGGTACAAAAATGTTGTTGAGTGCCTGTGAAGCCGTATGCGGGACACGGGAAGCGATATTGGGGACACAGTAATGTGTCACCCCATGTTCTTTGAAAACCGGATTGCTGTGCGTTGTGGGCCGTGAGGTTTCGAAACAACCTCCCTGGTCGATGCTAACATCAATAATGATCGACCCATCCTTCATGTCTTTTATCATCTCCCCGGTGATCAGGCAAGGGGATTTTCCTCCGGGTGAGTGGATGGCTCCGATCACTACGTCGGCCGTCTTCATAGATTCGAGCAGCACCTTCGGATGAAGTATCGACGTAAATATCCTGATTCCCAAGTTATTCTGCAGTCTGCGAAGCCGGTAAACCGAATTATCGAATACTTTGACAACGGCACCGAGGCCAAGCGCAGAACGAGCGGCAAACTCTCCCACCGTTCCGGCGCCGAGGATCACAACCTCCGAGGGACCTATTCCTGTAAATCCTCCAAACATCTTTCCACGCCCATAGTCGGGACTGGACAGATACTCAGCTGCAATGAATATGGATGTGCATCCTGCGATCTCACTCATTGCTCTCACGACCGGAAACGATTGCGTTTTATCCCTAATCAGCTCATAACCAAGAGCTGTGATCTTTTTGGTCATCAGTGTTCGGAAATAACTCTCCTTCTGTATCGCCATCTGAAGCGCCGACACCAGTGTTTGTTTCGGATGCATCAGGTCAACCTCGTCAGGTGTAGGTGGGGCCACTTTAAGGAGCAGATCCGACTTGTAGACCTCTTCCGGAGAGTAAACGATTTGAGCGCCTGCTTCACTGTATTGATGATCAAGAAAATGGGAAGCCTTTCCTGCTCCCGCCTCAACCAACACATGATGTCCTTGATGAGTCAACAGAGTAACTCCATCAGGAACCAATGCAACCCGTTTTTCTTCCAGGGTAACCTCTCTGGGAACGCCAATAACCATCTGGCTTTTCCGATGGGTCACCTCCAGCATCTCCTCCTGAGGCATCAGACGTTCAGCTTTAGAACGCCTGGTTAGCTCCGATAACGGATCTTCCATAAAGGGAAATTTTGAACGAAGATACAAAAAATGTTGGTCATGAAGTCATGGGGTGATGGGGTGATTGGTCATTAAGAAATTAGGAAATTAGGAAATACACAAATAGGCTTTTCACCATTTCACCATCTCACCATCTCACCTCTCACCTTCCCCGGTTTCTCCTTGAGGTGCTTCCTCCTTCACGGGTTTCAGGTTAGCATGAGCAGCCCATCTCCAGATGCCGTCATCCTTTACAAAGATTGTCATCCGGGGTGCCGGGTCGTGAGAAAGACGCTCGCCATCAATGGTCTCCGACACGGCCACAAAATAGGTCGCAATGATCAGATGTTCCTCATTGGTGATCTTCAGGTCGCTGATCTCAAATTCAGTGATAGCGAGCCCACGAAGCAACTCCAGCTCTTCATCCAAGTTGAATGCCCCGAAATCGTGCACCGATTGAAAACCAGGGGCCATGTTTTGCTTAATCCCTTCCAGATCCTGGTTCCTGAAGGCGTCCCAGAGTTGATAAACCAATGCTTCCCCTTTAGCAGGATCCGGCATCTCTTCATTACAAGATGGTGCCATCATGATTATGGCGAGAAGAAGTAACCATAAACTTAAATGTGATTTAATTTCTTTCATCTTAACCTCCTTTTTTGTTCTGAGTTCTCAAATATATAAAAAGATACGTTCATAATTGCTATTTTTGTGACCTTATAATGTGCGCTAAATCACATTAAAGAACAACGTAAATCACATGACAAATACATACATGCAACGAATTCAGGGGATTTCCGATGAGTTCATCCCTTCGATCTGTAAAATGGATGAGCTTGACTCAATTGTGGCTGTAGATGACGGCGAACGACTATGCCGATGCAAATTACACTAAAGCTTCGGAGATGTTCGACCTGCCATGTTGTCCAGGGAGGAAGTAATTATCCGGGATGTTGTTCCCTCAATCTTAACCTTCACGGTTTCCGTAGGTAGCAATTCCTCCACCAGTTCAGGCCATTCGAGGAAACAGTAGTTACCGCTATAGAGGTACTCTTCGTAACCAATGTCGTATACCTCTTCCAGTTTGTTGATCCGGTAAAAGTCGAAGTGATAAACAGGAATTCCATTGAAGGTATGGTATTCATTAATAATGGCGAACGTTGGACTCAAGGCTTTATCCTCAACACCGAGTTCCCTGCAAATTGCTTTTATGAATGTAGTTTTTCCTGCTCCCATTTCTCCATAGAAGGCAAAAATCCGATCTTCGGGATACGCACTTATAAGCTTCCTCGCAATTTCGGGAAGGTCGCTTTCGGATTTAGCGGAATATTCGTGTGCCATTTCCTTCAATACTATTTACCTATTCTTGAGAATAATAAACGGTATCAATATCTCCTCCATCGAAATACCGCCGTGCTGGAATGTATCCTTGTAATAGTTCACGAAGTGGTTATAGTTGTTGGGGTAGGCGAAGAAGTCGGTGTTGCGGCAGAAGGCAAAGCTGGAACTTACGTTGGTGCGGGGAAGGAAAATATCGGCCGGATTCCTCACCTCGAACACTTCGTTGCGCTCATATTTAAGGGCTTTTCCTGTTTTGTAACGAAGGTTTGTGTTGGTGTTGCGGTCGCCCAGGATCTTCACGGGATTGCTGACGCGAATAGAGCCGTGATCAGTGGTGATGACCAGATTCACATCTTTTTCGGCGAGGTAGCGGAAAATCTCAATCAGCGGACTGTGGTTAAACCACGAGAGGGTGAGAGAACGGTAAGCACCGTCGTCACTGGCCAGCTCTCGGATGATCTCCATTTCCGTACGGGCGTGCGATAGCATGTCCACAAAGTTGTATACGATGAAGTTGAGCTTGTTGACCATCAGATTTGGCATTAGCTCCACCAACTTCTTACCGTATGACATGTTGAGGACTTTATAATAGGAATACCTGATATCGCGGCCATAGCGTTTCAGCAGCTCGCCCAGCAGTTCCGACTCGTAATTGTTTTTAGTACCCTCCTCATCTTCACTCACCCAATATTTAGGATATTTCTTCTCAATCTCAGTAGGCAGGAGTCCAGCGAAAAGTGAATTCCGTGCATATTGAGTAGTAGTGGGTAGAATGCTGTAGTAGATCTCTTCCTCTTCCACCCTGAAACCCTCCTCAATAACAGGCTGTAGAATCTTCCACTGGTCGTAACGAAGATTATCGATCAGGATCACGAAAGTGGGACGGTTATCTTCCAGAAGTGGGAAGATCCAATCCTTGACAAGAGTATGTGACTGAACCGGCCTTTCTCCTTTTATGCCATTGATCCAATCGATGTAGTTCCGCTCAACAAATTTGCTGAAGACCTGATTCGCTTCCGTTTTCTGCATCTGGAGGACCTGGTTCATCCCTTCATCCTGCGACCTTTCCAACTTCAGTTCCCAGCCAATGATCTTTTTATAGATTTCGATCCACTCCTTGTAGTCGAGCCGATTGCTGATCTCCATCCCGATGTTGCGAAATTCCTGCTGGTACTGGAAGCTGGTCTTTTCGCTTACGATCTTTTTATTCTCCAGGGTTTTCTTCAGGGAGAGTAGTATCTGGTTTGGGTTGACGGGTTTAATGAGGTAATCGGCAATGTTGCTTCCAATTGCCTCTTCCATGATTGACTCCTCTTCGCTCTTTGTGATCATCACAACCGGCAGGTTCGTGGTTCGGTTCTTTATCTTCTCCAATGTTTCAATTCCCGACATCCCTGGCATCTGTTCGTCAAGAAAAATAATATCGAAATTATGTTGATCCAGCAATTCCAGTGCATCGTGCCCGTTATTGGCAGTATGAACGGTATATCCTTTCTGATCCAGGAATAGCAGGTGAGGCTTTAAAAGATCTATTTCATCATCCACCCACAATATTGTTATCTTCTCCATTGTTCTCCTTACTTTTGTAAGAGTAAATGCCTTATCCGGCTTTTTATTGCCCGGAAACCGTAATTTTACGTATTATTAACAAAGATACCCGAAATCATCAACAAAAAGAAAAACATAAACGACCCGATCTACGGTTTCATCACTATCCCCAACGAGTTTTTGTTTGATGTGATGGAGCATCCCTGGTTCCAGCGTATGCGGCGGATCCGACAGCTGGGGTTAACAGATTATGTCTACCCTTCTGCAACGCACACCCGTTTTCAACATGCTCTCGGATGCCTTTTCCTGATGAAGCAGGCTATCAAACTACTTCGCGAAAAGAGAGTAGAAATTACCCCAAAAGAGGAGCAGGGGGCTTGGCTGGCGATCCTGTTGCACGACATCGGGCACGGGCCCTATTCCCATACCCTGGAACGGTCGATTGTCACGGGTATTTCACACGAGGAGATATCCCTCCTCTTCATGGAAAAAATGAACCAACAGTTTTCGGGGGAACTGGATGTGGCAATCCGTATTTTTTCAGACACCTATCCGAAACATTTTTTGCACCAGCTTGTATCGAGTCAGCTTGATATGGACCGGCTCGACTACCTGTCGCGCGATAGCTTCTTTACAGGAGTGGCCGAAGGAGTGATCAATACCGACCGGATCATCAACATGCTTACAGTTGTTGACGATGAATTGGTGGTGGAGGAGAAAGGGATCTATTCGATTGAAAAATTCATCCTGGCCCGCCGTCTGATGTATTGGCAAGTATATCTTCATAAAACGGTGCTGGCTGCCGATTTCATGCTTTCCAACATCCTTCGCCGCTCAAAATATCTGGGGGGGCAGGGAAGCGACCTTTTCGCTACGCCTGCCCTGAAACGATTTCTTCAAGATCCTGTGAAGGGGAAAGAGATGCTTTGTAGGGGCGATTGCCTGGAGACCTTCTCACAGCTTGATGATTTTGATATTTTCTCGGCAATGAAGGTGTGGAGTGCTCACCCTGATCCCGTTTTATCCCTGCTCTGCAAGCGCCTTGTGGACCGGCATCTTTTCCGTGCCGAATTACGTAACCAACCGTTTGATGCCCCCTATGTCGCCAGTATCAAAGAGAATGCTGTTAATAAATTTGGAATCAAACCTGAGGATACTGGTTATCTCGTAACGGAAGAGGCAGTATCCAACGAATCATATGATCCTGATCACGACAGAATCAAGATCAGGACACGTGACGGAGAGTTACTCGATATCTCAGAATCTTCAGACCAACTGAACATCTCAATCCTCTCAACACGCACTAAAAAGTATCTGCTCTCTTATCCAAAGGAATTAACTGTTAAGTAGCCATTGCGTTGGAAAAAAATCCTTCCTGTATCGAAATATTTTGGTATCTTGCGCCACTCTTTTACAAAGTAAAAACCTCTAAATCAAGTTAAATGGAATTCTCTGCCCGACAAATTGCCGAGCTGCTTGGAGGCACCATAGAAGGGAATCAAGATGTAACGGTTTCAAGCCTTGCAAAGATCGAAGAGGGGACTCCCGGCACACTCACATTCCTGGCCAATCCTGCATATACTCAGTACATATACAAAACCGGAGCATCCCTGGCTATCGTCAGGAACAACTTTACTCCCGATAAACCACTACCGGAAGGTCTTACGCTGATCCGTGTTGAGGATCCCTATAATGCATTTGCCAGTATCCTTGAGGTCCATGCAAGTATGACCGCGAAGAAATCGGGAGTCTCCACCCAATCGTTCATTTCTCCATCAGCAAAGCTTGGCAACGACCTCTACATCGGGGAGTTTGCATACATTGGCGATGGGGTTGTGATTGGCGATGGGGTACAAATCTATCCGCAGGTATACCTGGGCGATAACATAAAGATTGGTGCCGGAACAAAACTTTATCCGGGAGTTAGAATTTACCACGATTGCATCATCGGGAAAGATTGCACTATTCACGGAGGTGCTGTGATCGGAAGCGATGGCTTTGGTTTTGCGCCACAGGATGACAAGAATTACCGGAAGGTTCCACAGGTGGGAAATGTAATTCTGGAAGACAATGTTGAGATCGGAGCCAATACAACGATCGACAGGGCAACCATCGGCTCAACCATCCTTCGTCGCGGGGTAAAACTTGACAACCTCATACAGGTTGCCCACAATGTTGAGATTGGCGAAAATACGGTGATCGCTGCCCAATCGGGATTATCCGGGTCGCTGAAGATGGGAAAGAACGTGATGGTTGGAGGCCAGGTAGGTTTTGTCGGGCATATCGTGATAGCCGACAACGTTAAGGTTGGAGCAAGGTCGGGTGTTGAAAACAGCCTGACTCAAGAGGGAGGTATCTTTTTCGGCGCTCCTGCCATAGATGTCATGCGGGCCCGAAAGAACTATGTGCATTGGAGAAACCTCGACGATATCGTCAGAAAACTGAATTCATTAGAGAAACAGGTGAAAAAATTAATGCCCGATGAGTGAAAAACAGAAGACGATCAAGCATTCCATCAGCATTGATGGTATTGGTCTGCATACGGGAAAAAAAGTCACGCTGACGTTCAAACCAGCCCCTGAGAACTACGGATATAAGTTTGCCCGAACCGACTTGAACTCCGGAGTTCTCGTGGATGCAGATGTTGACAATGTTGTTGACACCTCCCGGGGTACGAGTCTGGAGCATGAAGGAGTTCGTATCGACACGGTGGAACATGTGCTGGCAGCGCTGGCAGGTCTTGAGATCGATAATGTGTTGGTAGAGTTAACCGCCTCGGAGACGCCCATCCTCGATGGGAGCGCTAAAATTTATGTGGATAAGTTGCTGAAGGCTGGCATCGTGGAGCAAAAGGCTCTTAAAAGGTATATTGAATTAAAGTCAAACCTCATCTATTCTGATCCTGAGAAGAAGGTTGAAATTGTTGCCATTCCATCAAAAGAGTTCAAGGTTTCTGTAATGATTGATTACGAATCGAAGATTCTTACTACCCAAAATGCCACCCTCAGCGACATTAAATATTTCCCGAAAGAGATTGCCCCTTGCCGCACCTTTGTCTTTCTTCATGAGTTGGAGTACCTGCTCAATAACAACCTCATCAAAGGGGGTGACCTGAACAACGCTATCGTTTTCGTGGACAGGCTTATCGGGCAGGATGAACTGGATAATCTGGCTAAAATCTTCAACAAACCCCGGGTGGAGGTACTCCGAGAGGGGATCCTGAACAACCTGGAGTTGCTTCATCCTAACGAGCCCGCACGGCACAAATTATTGGATATCATAGGCGACCTGGCTTTGGTGGGAATGCCTATCAAGGCACACATCATCGCAACACGGCCCGGGCATTTTTCGAATATTCAGTTTGCCAAGCTTGTAAAGGATCAGATCCGTAAATCTAAGAAAAGTGAGGCGATCCGAACGTTTGACCTGAATAAGCCTCCCCTCTATGATGTTAAACAGATCCAGGAACTACTCCCACATCGCCCTCCGTTTCTCTTCATTGACCGCATCCTGGAGATGGGCCCTGACTATGTTGTAGGAATGAAGAATGTGACCATGAACGAAACCTTTTTTGTCGGTCACTTCCCCGGCGATCCAGTGATGCCTGGTGTGATCCAGATTGAAGCAATGGCTCAAACCGGTGGCATCCTGGCATTGAAAACCGTGGATGATCCCCAAAACTATACCACACTCTTTCTTAAAATTGACCATGTAAAATTCAGGCACAAAGTTGTCCCTGGTGATACGATCATCTTTTACAACCAGCTCAATGCACCTATCCGAAGGGGTTTGATCTCCATGAAAGGCATTGCTTATGTAGGCCAGAAGGTGGTGATGGAAGCAGAGATGATGGCACAGATCCAACGTAAATAACAACCAATGAATCAACCTCTAGCATACGTACACCCGCAAGCCAGACTGGCCCCGAATGTAGTGATCGAACCCTTTGTGACGATTGATAAAAACGTTGAAATCGCAGAAGGCACCTGGATCGGCTCAAACGTTACCATCATGGAGGGAGCCCGGATCGGTAAAAATTGCAGAATCTTTCCTGGAGCTGTGATCTCCGCTATCCCACAGGATCTGAAATATGCCGGTGAGGAGACCACCGTTAAAATCGGCGATAACGTCACGATCCGTGAATATGTAACTGTTAACCGCGGTACCAAAGCCAACAACGAAACCGTAATCGGCAACAATACCTTACTGATGGCATACGTACATATTGCTCACGACTGTATTATAGGAAACAACGTTATTTTAGGGAATGCGACGAACCTGGCTGGCCATATTCAGATCGATGACTGGGCGATTATCGGCGGGATGGTTGCTGTACATCAATTCTCGCATATCGGCGTTCATACCATGATCTCGGGCGGGAGCCTCGTTCGTAAAGATGTTCCGCCATTCACCAAGGCAGCCAGGGAACCAATCTCTTACGTTGGTGTCAACTCTATCGGGCTTCGCCGTCGCGGTTTCACTGCCGAACAGATCAACCAGATCCAGGATATCTACCGAACGATTTACCTGAGAGGATATAACGTTTCGCGGGCTGTGGAGATGATCGAAGCAGATGTGCCGGCGACACCGGAACGGGATGAGATCCTCAGTTTCATTGCCAATTCAAGCCGAGGCATCATGAAGGGATTTGGAAAAAATAACCGAGAGAAATAAGCTATTTCCTGTATGACGATCACCCTCAACGGGATAGGTAAAAAGTTCAATACTGAGTGGATCTTCAGGAACCTCACCAGCCAGTTTGAAGCAGGAGAGCGAACTGTTATTACAGGCCGTAACGGATCGGGAAAGTCAACCCTGTTACAGGTTATCGCCGGGAACATTCACCCCACTCAGGGAAGTATTGAATACAAACTAAACGGAAAGGTAATCCCCGACACAGAGATATTTCGACACCTTGCTCTTGTTGCCCCCTACCAAGAGCTGATCGAAGAGTTCACCCTGAAAGAGATGCTGGAGTTCCACTTTTCATTCAAACCGCTGGTCGAAGGCTTTACAATCCCGAAAATCATCGATCTCCTCTCCTTCTCTCAGGTAAAGACCAAACCTATCCTAAAATACTCTTCCGGCATGAAGCAACGGGTAAAACTTGTTTGCGCCCTGCTGAGTGATACTCCCTTGCTCTTCCTGGATGAGCCAACAACCAACCTCGACAAAGCCGGGATTGACTTCTACCTTCAGCTGGTCGACGACCACGCTAAAAGCCGTACCATCCTCGTTTGCTCAAATATGCAGTTGGTTGAGAGTAGATTTTGTGAAAGGGAGATCCGGATTGAAGACTACAAGTAGCGAAATCAGTGGGCAGTGGGCAGTGAACAGTGGGCAGTGGAGAAGAATATCTCGAATTACGTCTCACGTCTTACGTCTCACTCCTCCCCAATAAGTCTCCTCAGTTTCGCCATCTCTTTCCACTTTTTACGGGCTTCACCAACAGGGACACCCCAGTATGTTTTTCCACCTTCGATGGATTTGTCGATGCCCGACATGGCGTAAACGATTGCACCTTTGCCAATTACTAGGTCTTTGTTGACTGAGACACGTGCCCAGAGGATGACATCGTCTTCAATTCGGGTGACACCGGCAATGGCACAATGGGAACCTATCAAACAGTTACGGCCAACAAACGTGTCGTGGCCGATCTGCACATGATTGTCAATTTTGGTGCCGGCAGAGATGATTGTATCCCCTGAAACACCCTTGTCGATAGAGGTAAGGGCTCCTATTTCAACCCTCTCTTCCAGCACAGTCCTGCCACACGATTCCAACTTTTTCCAACCATCGGGACGACGTTGAAAATAGTAGGCATCGGCACCGATCACAGCACCTGAGTGGATGATCACCTGATCGCCAATTACCGAATAGTCGTAGATGCTTGCATTGGCATGGATCAGGCAATTTTTGCCAATGACGACATGGTTTCCAATAAATGCACCAGGCTGGATCACAGTTCCTTCACCAATAGTAGCCGAGGGACTTACCATGACTGCTGCAAATTCGAACGGGCGAAACCGGACTGCTAGCGAAACATAGTCGTCGAATGGCCGTTCGGAGATGATTAATGCTTTCCCAGCAGGGCAATCAACCTCCTTGTTGATGAGGATCGTTGTTGCTTTTGAGTTGAGTGCTTTGGAGTAGTATTTGGGATGATCGACGAAGGTTAGATCGCCCTCTTCAACCATATGGATCTCATTGATCCCTGTAACCTGATGAGCAGAATCCCCGATAAACCGGGCACCGAGGGAACTGGCGAGCTCTTTAACTGTGAGGGGTTGGGGGAATTTCATAATTAACTTTTAACTCTCTCCCCGTACTCTCCCGTCCTTGTATCGATCCGTATGACCTCACCGGTTTCGATAAAGAGAGGTACTTTAACGATTGCGCCCGTCTCCATGGTAGCTTCTTTCAGGGCATTGGTAGCAGTATTACCCCGAAAACCAGGTTCGGTATAGGTAATGGCAAGTTCAACGTAGGCAGGGAGATCACAACTGAGAGGTGTCTCCGTATCGGCATGAAAAACAATCTCCACCTCCTGTCCCTCTTTCAGGAATTGAGGAGCACTGATAATCCCTTCTGGAATAGGGGTCTGCTCGAAGGTCTCTGTATGCATGAAATGATACCCTGTATCATCTTTATAAAGGTACTGATGAGGTCGGCGTTCAACCCGGGCGATATCAATTTTTTCGCCGGAGTTGAAGGTGTTTGGAATCACCCGGCCGGTGCGCAGGCTCTTCAGTTTTGTACGAACGAAAGCTCCGCCTTTACCAGGTTTCACATGCTGAAATTCAATGATTGAAAAGAGATCGTTGTTAAAATCTATTACCAATCCATTTCGGATATCTGAGGTTGTTGCCATAACTTAAATTAATCGTAACTGGTTCTTAAAAGGGGTGCAAAGTTAAAGGAAAATATCGAGGGAAAAAAGTACTGCCTACTGCCCACTGCCAACTGAAGACTGCTCCTCTGCTTTGTTCTGGTACATGTCTAATGCGACAAGCATGGCAATAAATGCCCACACAGGGACAGAAGCTTTATCAGTATCGAGGAAGTTGTTGAGGGTTCCATGGAGGAAGTAGGTTATTAATCCGAGAAGTACGGTGAGGCTTATAAGTTTCGTTTCAGGGGTTGTCGCCTGTTTATGGACTTTGATTCCATATACGACTACCATGATGACCAGGATTAACATAATTAGCATACCAGGCAACCCCTCCTCTGAGAGAGGGCCAATGAATTCACTATGTGCATTCCCCCTGTCGCCGGCGTTGGTACTGATCAACGTCTTCTCTTTGGAGAGCTGAAATGGGGCGTATTCAAACTGATATGTACCTGGGCCAAAACCGAAAACCGGTCTTTCGCTAAACATCCTGAAAGCCGATTGCCACCTGTTGATTCGTTCAAGGTTGGAGTCGTCTGTAGAAATGTTGGACATGGACTGTACATGTTCGGTAAAGTCGCCGGAGGTTCCCTGTTTATTTCGTTCCAGACCATCCCAAATCTGCTGCTGAAACATAAAAAAGAAAATAAGCAATCCACCTGTGATCACAGCGATCCATTTGAACTTAATCCTGAAAAGGATCACGAAATAAACCATCAGCGTAGCTACAATGCTGATCCAGGCAGCCCGGCAGAAGGAGAGATAAAGAGCTGCCAACAGAATTACCATGACAATGAAAGCAAAAAAGCGTGTGGTTTTTCCATAAACCCTGCTAAAGGTAAAACCAACAAAGACAGGCAGGAATAGGGCCAATATCGCACCATATGCAGTATGGTCATTGTAGAACGGTTCCATCACCCAGTGCCCGGCCTCCTCTTCGAAGCCAAAGGATGAATGATGTATGACCGTATAAAAGATCACCCCCATCAGAGGAATAGCATAGAGCCAGATAAAAAGGCGGATGTTAAGTGTCTTTCGGAAAAGAAGGATGCCGAGGAAATAAAAAGGAATCACAAACCATAACCTGGCCAGCAGGTATTTGAATGATACCAGGGGGATTTGGCTGGTTAAGCTGGTGATAAACATCCAGGTAAGTGAAACAATAACAATGATGCTTACCGGATGAGTCCAAATCTTTTTGTCGAAATCATTTTTATAAAACAGTTTCAGGATAAAGATCAGGACCACTCCAAAAAGTAACGGTTCGGTAGGAACTGAGATCCCTGCCCCTAACTCATACTGCACCATGTTCACAGCAATCGGCGTAGTAAAGGCGATCAGTAAAAGAATCCAGTCAAGTCTTGTGAAATAAAAGTAGAGAAGCACCAATAAAACAGGGATGGCCAGTGAATAATAAATATCCTTATACACCATGTAGGCATTAAGCAAGATATAGGCCAGGCTGATGATGTATACCCACACCACTTTATATCTCTCCATCAGTCCGGAGATTCCCGTTCCTGAAAGGATGTTAGGCATGTTTCGGTGGAAACTGTTTTGAAAATCTGGATCGTTCAATAAGTCCAATCACAATGAGAGCCAGTGCGAACATTGCCAACATGGAGCCAACCACGATGAGCCAACGGATTGGAGAAGCTTTCTTATCAGAAACATACGGTTTGGTGAGAATGTTCATGTGGGTGTATTCACGGTTATAATTGAGCAAGGCCCTGTCATAGTCAAGTTTGAAGAAGGCAAACTCTTCCGTTTCTGCAACCAGCATCTCCTGGATGAGCAGCATCTCCGGTCCTTTTTCTTCAATATTTTTTTTGTATTTAATCGCTTCATTGTAACGTCCGGCCTGGGTTCCGGTACCCAGCAGGGCACGCATCACCTCACGGGTTTGTGCCTGGTACTCCATCAATCCGAATTTTGTTCCCAACTCTTCAGCGCGTTGCCGCAATGAGTCGATTTTCAGCTTTTTTTCATTGACAACAATCTCGTAGTTAATCAATACCTCATAAAATTTATCCTTATGCATTTTCCTCACTTTCATGTTGTAGAAGTCAAGGATGGCGTTAACCATATCACAGGCCATCCGGGGATCAGGATCGAGCACCTCGATATTCACAGCCTCGTTGGGAGTTTTACTGATCTTCACCCGTTGGATATAGATCCAATAGAGAGTGCTGAGGAAATGGGTATAGTTAGAGTCGACCTTCCAATGTGCAGCAAGGTCAAATTTTCCAATCACGCTATCTCGGATATCTCCGGAGCTGAGGATCTCAATCATCTGTTCAGTCTCGTTCTCATCTGAATATGGCGCTATGTTGGAAGGATAAACCACAGCGTAGGATTTATAGAGTGGAGTAATCACCATAGGGCCCGAGAAGATAATCGAAATGACGAGAGCAAGGACTACGATGACCGCCAGGTGAATCTTCCACCGGAATAGGATATCAACGATATTCTTGCTGTTGAAAAAGGGTTCCATATATATTTCTTTTGAGTTTACTAAAATTGGTTTGGTTACGACTGTCCTAACTGAAATTTCTTCTGGGCGTTAGCGGCAGAGATCTTCTCAACAACCATGATAATGATGATTGTTAAAAATAGTGAGGAGATGATAGAAACAAGCATAATGAGCCAACGGATCGGATAGGACTTTCTTTCCGCTTTGTAGGCATCACTTACGATAAATTTTTGAGGGATATTCTCCTGGGCATCAACTTTTGCCTCTTTTAATCTTGATTGAAGGAGGGTAAGCTGTTCGGTTTTGAACTCCAGGGAATTCTTCAACGACATGTAAATGCCTCCATATTTCCCTAGTACATCTAATCGTTTCTGAAGAGCTTTTTGTGCCTCAACGTTGCCGTTCATAATGGCGATAGCCATCTGCTGGTTCATAACCTGAGATTGGTACTCTACATCATTCACCCCCAGTTTACCCAAGGTAACAATGGAATCAACAACGACATAAATCTCGCTTTGAAGATTGTTATATTCTTCCTCCACGATTGATAACCCCTGGATGGCCCGAAGGTGCTGCATATCGTTTTTTGTAGAGTCAAGCAAAGCTGCAATGGTGTTGGCAATGTCAGCAGCCAACTGTGGGTCGGTATCGTAGACTGTGATCTGAACGGCCATAAACGGTGTCCTGCGAAAACTAATATTCCGGTCATACTCATCAAAGAGCCTGGAATATTTATATTTTGTAGCAGAGTCAATCCCGTAATGGTCCATCAAGTTGAACTTCAAAATCACACGGTCGCGAATTTTGTTGGAATTGAGAATCTGCATCAGTTGTTCGGCCTGCTCATCCTCACCAAACGACATCAGGTCTTCACCTTTCTGATTGTTCTCAGTCAACAGCGCTTTGGATACCGAATTGGTACTCGCCGGAAACATGATGACAGTTGACCTAAACTTTGGTGTAATAAACCAGGGCAGGGAGAAAAACCAGGAACCGGCGAACGCCACAATCATTACGATGAAGAGGGGTTTACGCCATTTATAAAGAAAGATCACGATGTTGGAAGAGTCGAAATCTTCCCTTCTTATAGGGTCATGGATCATAGCAAGTTGATCAAAATTTTGCCAAAGGTAGAGAATTTTGGGAAATGAACAAGAGGAGTTGCCATATTTGATATTCCCAATTAGCTGTCTCTGCGGAGGATGCCAATGAGTGCCCGGAAGTGAAGAAGCCGAAGAATGACAGCAAGGAATAAGGAGATGATGAGCGCCAGTGTAAAGTTAGAAATCCAGGCCAGATTTGCCGGGAGTCCGGGAATGGTGATCGTAATCTGGCGTGAAAGCCAGGTGAAGAGAATCACTCCACAAACGAAGAAGAAGAGGGTTAAAAGGAAACGGTAATTTACCTTGAATTTAAAGATCCGTTGAACCAGAATAACCTGTGCAAAAGCAGCAAAAATCTGTGTTGAGAGACTGGATATCGCACTTCCATAAGCCATAAGTCGAGGGATCAACAGGATGTTTACGGCAAGGTTAATTATCAGGCTAATGGCAGCGATGATATTCAACTCTTTTAGGTTCCCGTTTGCGGTAAGGAGGGTTCCGAAAATGTATGTAGTAGAAATTGCTATAAATCCCAGCATCAAGAGCTGGAATACTGGTGCCGATTGAGTGGTGTCGGAGTCATAAAGCAGATTCATCATCTCGCTGCTATAAAAGAATGATAATACGGCAACAATAGTCGCCACGGTGATGATCAGGGTATAGGATAGCTTCAGCATCTCTTCCACCGACTCTTTGAGCTTGATCATCCTGGAGAAGATTGGAATCAGGAGTACAGCAAAGAGAAACGAGATCATCGTAGCAGCATCCAGCAGCCTGAAACCATGGGCATAAATACCAGCTTGTTCACTCCCCAGTGTTTTGCCAAGAATCTTCCCAAGCATGACCGGATCAAGACGGTTGTACAATGTCATCAGGAGAACCATCAACGCAAACGGCATGCTTTTCTTGATAATCATCAGAAAGAAGGGCCAATGCCAATTCAATTTCTGGAACTTCGATTTTCGAATAACGATAAACAGCGCAATAAGGGCAGTAAAAAAATAAGCGGCCGTTTGGCTGTAAACGAACCATTCGATGCGGAAAGGTATATCTGTAAGTTGCCCCCAAAGCAACACGCTGCAAAAGAGAATCATGAGCAGTCGATCTAGAATAGAAAGCAGACTGTCTGTTTTAAAAAGCAAAAGTCCAGAGATATTTGACCGAAGGTAGAGGATGAACGAGGAGAGAAACTGATTGAATGCCAGAAAAGCAAGCAAGAAAAGCTGATCGCCGGAGTATCCCATGATAAAAACCGCGATCACATAGGTGATAAGGATGTAAAGAATTCCCAGCAGGAATTTCAGCACCAGGATGCCTGAAAAGTGTTTATTCAGCAGGTGGTTGTGCTGGGCAATGTTTCTGTTGTTGAAGTTGGTGATTCCCAGATCCAGCAGAATATTGAAAAGAAAAGAGAAGTTGAAGATCACAAAATAGAAGCCATAATCCTCCACGCCTACAGTATTCTGAACGGTTCTGTCGATCCCAAAAATCCAGAAAGGCTTCACGAGAAGGTTCAAAAAAAGAAGCAGTCCCAGATTTGTCAGAAATTTACGTTGCATGGATTTTATGAAAAATCCCTTGAAGAAGGGGAAAGGGTTTCTTTTTCAAAAAAATAGTGTGATATTTGCTACAAAGTTAAGAATTTTCTGAACCAAGAAACGTACTATCCTGATGAATATTGCGGTTAACACCCGACTGCTGCTGAAAGACAAACTCGAAGGGATCGGGTGGTTTACTTATGAATCGTTGAAACGAATCACCACACAACATCCCGAGCACCATTTTTATTTTATCTTTGACCGGCCCTTTTCAGGTGATTTTATCTTCTCTGACAACATCACACCCTTGGTCCAGTACCCACCGGCACGCCATCCATTTCTCTATTATGCCTGGTTCGAATACAGCCTTCCATCTCTTCTCAACCGTTTGAAGCCCGACCTGTTTCTATCCCCCGACGGTTTTCTTTCCCTTCGCTATAAAGGAAAGTCGATGAATGTGATCCACGATCTCAATTTCGAACATTACCCCGAAGATCTTCCATTTCTTACACGTAGATACTATCGGCATTACTTTCCAAAATATGCACAGAAGGCAGTACGGATAGCAACCGTTTCAGAATACTCTCGCCAGGATATTGTCAAGCAATACCATGTGAGCGAAGACAAAATCGACATCGTCTACGACGGAGCCAATGAGATCTACAAACCGCTTACTGAAGAGGAGAAGGTGATGACCAGGCAGTTCTATTCTGATGGCAAGCCATTTTTTCTCTTCATCGGGTCACTTCACCCACGTAAAAATCTTTCCAACCTTTTCAGGGCATTCGACCTTTTCAAAAAGACCAATCCCTCAGACATACAGCTGCTGATCGTTGGCGCACGGAAGTGGTGGACTCCCGAGATCGACTCAGCATACCAGCGGATGATCTATTCGAGGGATGTGGTTTTCACAGGCCGTCTCAATATCGAACACCTCCGGTATGTTCTGGGTGCTGCGACTGCACTCACCTATGTCTCCTATTTTGAGGGTTTTGGCATTCCCATTGTCGAAGCCTTCCGTTGTGGCACCCCCGTGATCACATCCGATGTCACCTCCATGCCTGAAGTTGCCGGTGATGGCGCCCTTCTGGTCGACCCTTTTGATCCCGAAACCATCGCTATGGCGATGTATAAGATCTACCAGTACAAAACCATGCGTGAGGAACTTGTCCAAAGAGGCCATGCCCGTGAAGGGCTCTTTACATGGCAAAATACCACCGACCATCTATGGGAATCGATCCAAAAAGCATTGAAAACCAAATAATTGCATGAACATTCTCCTATTAGGTTCGGGAGGGCGGGAGCATACCCTCGCCTGGAAACTTTCACAAAGCCCTCGATTGACAGCCCTCTTTATCGCCCCTGGTAATGCCGGGACTGCCACCGTAGGAACCAACCTCCCCATCGCTGTCAACAACTTCCCCGCTATCAATGAAGCCTGTCAGCTTCACAAAATCGAAATGGTGATTGTTGGACCGGAAGACCCCCTCGTTCACGGAATTCATGATTTTTTCCTCGCAAGCCCTTATCTCCGTAACATCCCGGTGATAGGTCCCACAAAGCAAGCAGCCATGCTGGAGGGAAGCAAAGATTTTGCGAAAGCATTCCTTAAGAAATACAACATCCCAACTGCTTGTTATGAGACCTTTGTGCCAGAGAGCCTTGATGCAGGAATCTCTTTTCTCCGGTCACTTAATCCCCCTTATGTTTTGAAAGCCGACGGACTCGCTGCGGGCAAAGGGGTGGTGATCTGCTCTTCGTTGGATGAGGCCATTGCAGAGCTAACATCAATGCTTTCGGATGCCAAATTCGGAGAAGCTTCAAGCAAAGTGGTGATTGAAGAATTCCTGGATGGGATAGAACTTTCGGCATTTGTGATTACCGATGGTCTTCATTACCGTATATTTCCCGAAGCCAAAGACTATAAAAAGATCGGTGTAGGAGATACTGGACCGAATACCGGAGGGATGGGATCGGTCTCTCCCGTTTCCTTTGCACAGGGGGAATTCCTTGAGAATGTGGAACGACTGGTAATACGCCCTACGCTGGAGGGGCTCAACACCGAAGGAATCTCTTACCAGGGCTTCATTTTTTTCGGATTGATGAATGTTAAGGGCGTACCTTATGTAATTGAATACAACTGCCGCTTGGGAGATCCCGAAACCGAGTCGGTATTGCCTAGGATCCAGGGCGATTTCGTGGAACTCTGTCAGGCTGTGGCCAATGGCTCCCTTGATCAAGTTGTCATGGAACTGGATTCTCGGTTCACCGCCAGTGTGATGCTGGTTGCAGAAGGTTACCCGGGTGCTTATGAAAAAGGGAAAGAGATCACCGGCCTTGACCGTGTAAGCGGAAGTTTCGTGTTTCATGCCGGGACCAAACACGCCGATGGACGGATTGTAACCAACGGCGGCCGGGTCCTTGCCGTCACATCTTTCGGAGAAACAATGGAAGAAGCATTGAAAAAATCTTACGAAAATGCTGAGAAAATCCATTATGAGGGAAAATATTACCGAAGGGATATTGGCTTTGATTTGTGAAAAATAAAATCCCCTTTAGGAGCTTATTCGTAACTCTTAATTCGTAATTCGTAATTTAAAGTGGTTCGCTATTTTAAATCAAGTTTTCCAGGGCAGTTCATCACCATTGGTGTGATCGGCTTGTTGCTTTGGGGCATCGGGGCTCTCCATCCCCCTGCCATGCCTGAACCTCAGGGGCCGGTACCACTCTATACCATTTTATTCGATTGGTTTTCGGGTACTCCATATCTCGCAATGGGTATTGGCTTTTTGCTGGTTCTTTTTCAAGCCTTTTGGCTCAATTACATCGTTTTACGCCACGACCTGGTTCCACACAACACTTCGCTTGCAGCGCTGCTATTCCTGCTCTTCATCAGCCTTCTTCCTTCCTACCTGACGCTCACACCTGTGAACATCAGCACCCTATTCCTGCTTTTTATCCTGCGCGCTCTTTTAGAAGCATATAACCAGACCGAACCAATTGAGCTGGTCTATACTGCCGGCTTCTTTATAGCCCTCTCATCCTTTTTCTACTTCCCTTCCTTGCTTCTCTACGGCTTATTGATCATCTCTTTCCTGGTTTACCGTTCCATGAAATGGCGGGAGTGGGTTAGTTCCTTTATCGGACTGGCTACCCCTTTTCTTTACCTTGTGGTAGTATTTTTTCTTACCGACCGCCTGCCAGGACTAGTCGCGCTCTATTCCGATTATTTCGGACAGTTGGATGTCACTCTGTTTGAAGCAGGATGGAACACATGGACTCTTTTTGGCATGATGGGATTGTTCTCCATTTTGGGGCTATGGGATACTATACGACATATCGGCGAGAAGAACGTTGAGCAAAGGAAAAAGAATATCGTAGTGTTGTGGATCTTTTTCTGGTCTATACTAACCCTCCTTTATGCCGGCTCACTATTGATCTATTTTCCAGCCCTGCTCAGCATTTGCCTCTCCATCTTTGTCACCAACTTTTACTTGCGACTCAGGAAGCTTTTCTGGTTTGAATTGCTGCTTTGGCTCCTGATCATCATTCTCTTTTCCAACATGGCCCTTTGGCCTTATCTTCCGGTAAGTTAAGATGCTCCAAAGCCACTATACCAAAGATCTTGTTGAAGCGGGGTGTGACGAGGCCGGAAGAGGCTGCCTGGCCGGGCCACTGTTTGCTGCTGCCGTGATCCTCCCAAAAGGGTATAAACACCCTTTGCTCAACGACTCTAAACTACTATCAAAACTCCAACGCGAAAGATTACGGAAGGAGGTAGAGAAAGATGCCCTCGCTTTTGCAATCAGCTGTATAGAGGCTCAAACCGTTGATGAAATTAATATCCTCAATGCCTCTTTCCTGGGGATGGAGGAGGCCGTCAAACAGCTAACGCTGACGCCAGAATTTCTGCTGATTGATGGGAACCGATTTCGGACAAAACTTGAAATTCCTTACCATTGTATTGTGAAGGGCGATGGGAAATTCCTCTCCATCGCTGCTGCATCGATACTTGCCAAGACCTACCGCGACGACTACATGGAGCTTCTGCACGAATCTTTCCCGGTTTATCGGTGGAATGAGAACAAAGGATACCCGACGCCGGCACACAGGAAAGCCATCTCGACACACGGAATCTCACCGCATCACCGCATCAGCTTCCGGCTGAAACCTCAAGTGAAAATTTTATTTTAATACCTTTGTTGTTTCCGCTTCTATCAGCCAAAACAATGAGGATCATCAGGCGTATAATTCAGGCAACCATCATCATGATTCTTATTGTAGGGATCCCCTATCTCTGCTATCTACTCTATGTATCCCTGGATCGCCCCGTCAAAGACCCGGTTCAGGCGATCCCCGACCGTACAGCACTCATCATACAGGTTAACAATCCACTGGGACTTTTGGGTGAGTTGACGCGCAACAACCTCATCTGGAAAGAACTTCTTACTTACCCGGGAATCAGACCTATCCAGGACCAGTTGCTACTGATAGACTCCATGTCGCGCTGGAGCCCCAACATCAGGGAAATCCTCAACGACGCACCGTTAACTATAGCCCTCTCTCTGCATAGTCGTACGAAGTTCGATCCTCTTTTTCTAATGCCAGTTCCATCTTCACTCGAAGGAGCCTCCTTTACCTCTTTTATTGAGGAACACTATCCGGGAAAGGTAACCATTCTCCAAAGCCCTTATGGCCAGACAGAAATCTGCAGGATTCATTTTGAGAACCAGCGAAACACACTCTTTGCCTCGGTTTGGGAAGGAGTATGTATCTTCAGCTTCACCGATGCACTGGTGAAACGAGCGATTGACCAGTTATCATTGAATACAACGATATCGGTGATGAAAGGGTTCAATACCGTTTCACTAACCACCGGGAAGAAAGTTGATGCCAACCTCTATGTCAATTTTCCTTACCTCTCACTTGCCCTCTGGAAAGGTGTTAACGAAACACATAATAAAGGATTGGTAAAATTTGCACGTTATGCTGACTGGAGTGGGATGGACCTCTATCTTAAAAAGGATGAACTCCTGTTCAACGGGTATACAATTGCATCCGACAGTGCTATGCAAACTCTGGCTTTGATGAATGACCAGGTACCTCTCCTCCTGACGATGACCAACATTCTTCCTTCCAATACTGAGGCTTACCTCCTCTATGCCATGATCGGGTATCCCGACTATTTCCAACGTTGGCAATTCAGGCTACAGCGAGCTGTCTTCTCGGCTGACAACATTGACCTTTTCAAAAGTTTGAATACCCGGTATGACACGTTGGTTCTCCCCTTCCTTGAGTCTTGGATCGGCGGGCAGTTGGGAAGGTGTTGGATCAAGCCATCACAAAGGAGAAATGGTCTGTTTCCTGTAACAATCCTCCAGGCAATAAATCCCGATTCAGCCCGCAAGAGCCTTCTCTCCCTCGCACTGATAACCGGAAAGAGAACTGATTCTACCCTCTATGAGGGAGTGCCGATTTACCAAACCGGCCTCTCCGAGATTCTAAACATCTGGCTCAGCCCGCTTTTTGAACAGGAGGAGCTTACATATTTTACTATTATCGGTGATTTTGTCTGTTTTTCACACAGCAGTGAAACGTTGAAAGCGATGCTCAAAAGTAACCTTCATAAAGAGTTACTTATTGAGAACAAAGTATATCAGGATATCTCAGAAAATATTTCCGATCAGGCCAATTTCTCCTTCTACTGCAACTCCAACCATATTCTTGATGAACTTCCTGCAGTGCTTAATGCTGAGTACCTTTCGCTTTTCAGCCCTATCCTCGACTCGCTAAAGAAATTTCAATCATTTACCCTTCAACTATCTGCTGAGGATGGGATGTTTTACACCAGTTTTCAGTTACGATTCAATCCAAAGAGAACAGAAGTGGGCCCTCTCTTATGGCAATCGAATCTTGACACCCTCGTCTCGGGACGCCCGCAAATCGTCCTTTCCGGTGCCGGAGACACCTTTGCAGTGCTGGCTACAGACACCATGAACACCCTGTATAAAATTGATCCCGAAGGGCAAATAGCCTGGAAGCAGAAACTCTATGGAAAAGTGCTCGGAAGTTTTCATGAAGTGGTTTTCCCCAGTAGCGACACCTTGTTTTACCTGTTCAACACTGAAAACCATCTCTATCTGATCAGAAGTGATGGCAAAATTTCCCCACGTTTCCCCATGAAGTTTCCCACACAAGCTTCAAATGGGTTATCCATCATTACACCAGGCGAATTCAAGGTTATAATCGCATTCAGGAATAAACGTATTTACAGTTTTAATTTGGACGGATTGTTGAGTGAGGGTTGGACCTCTCCTGCGGTGGAGGAGTTGGTCATAACCCCTGTTCAGGTTTTAAAGGGCGGAGGCAGGTTACTTCCTGGCACTGCCTACCATGAGGACAATGGTTCTTCTGTAACCTTGGTTGTAACGATGAAAAGTGGGAAGATACTGATCACAGATGGTTTTGGTGTTAAGAAAGTGGATCCTGACAAAGGATTCAACAACTCCCCAAATTCGGCGTTTTACCAGAACCATACCAACTCAAAATCTCCATGGTTAACAACGGATATGCAAGGGAAGGTGACCTATTTTGAAGAGAGTGGACGTGTCAGCCGTGTCAGCTTTAACATTTTCTCTGCAAATCATCATTTCCTTTACGAAGATATTCTGGGTGACGGCGCGCCTGAGTTTATCTTTTTCGACAACAATACCCTCTATTATTACAACCGGTTTTTCAAACTGATCTATTTTTATACTTTCCGGCACAATGTTTCTCCGCCATGCCTGATAAAGAAGATCCATGGCAAAACATACATCGGATTTACATCCCAAACTACGAATGAGGTATTTCTATTTGACCGGCAAGGATATGTTGAGATTGAATCAGGTGTCAAAGGAACCACACCATTTGACATCGGGTTTATGAACAATGATTCTATTCTGGACCTTGTGATTGGTAGCAACAGGAGTGTAAAAAGATTTAGTTTGGGAACCATTCCCTAGTCTCTATCTATCTCATTCTCAATACTTTTCCTGTCGGAGGTTCATAACCGTCAGGAAGAAGATTTTTACGATAGAGGTTTTCCAGGCGGATTCCATAAACCTGGGAAATTTCCCACAAGGTTTGATTGGTTCCAACAACGTGCACTTTTTGGATGGCTTTTCGCTTCTTTTTCTCAAGGTAAACCGCTTGTCCTGATTTCAAGCCACCGGCACGTTTTAGATCATTAAAATCCATCAGGTCTGATGCACTAAGCCGAAAATCACGTGCAATCTTCAGAAGGTCGTCGTTATCGAGGGCAAAGGTACATTGGACATGATTATTGATATAGACTTTCCGGTTGTTTGGACCCGGGCCAAAGTAGGTAAATAAGGACTTGTAGGCCTCCATCAGGTTGCCATCGGCCACAGTAGTTATTATTGCCGGAACCTCTCCTTCGGGAAGATCATATGCTTGAAGGGAGTAACGTTCGATCAGACTGATCAGCAGATCAGGATATTTAGGGTTAGTGGCATAGCCAGCTGTTTTCAGTCCATAAGCCCATGCCCGGTAGTTTTGAACATCAATTGAGAAGAGAAAATTATACCGATCACGGGTTGACAGGAACTCTGAATGATCGCGAAATGACTCAACTGCATTATCGTATTTCCGGAAGCATTCATCTGGTGAATCATCATCCATCCGGTAGGTTTTACCCGTCCACTCATTATGACATTTGATCCCGAAATGGTTGTTGGCTTCCCTGGCAAGTGTACTCTGGCCAGCTCTTGACTCCAGAATAGCCTGGGCTAGTTTGATGCTGGCAGGGATACCATACGTTCGCATGTCCTGTATCGAGATTCCCTTATAGGCATCAATGTATGCACGAACCTTCTCATCGTACGAGGATTGAGAAAGCGCTGAGAGGGATGAGAAGACCAGGATTAGCAGGAGGTAGCGGGAGAAGGAGGTCATAGTTTCGGGTTTCGTGTTTCGGGTTTCGTGTTTCGGTTCACTAGTTAACGGTTATCCGTATTTCGTATTTCGTATTTCTCTTCACGTCTCACATCTCACGTCTCACATCTCACGTCTTACGTCTTACGTCTTACGTCTTACGTCCCCTATTACAAGTTCAATGAACCTGAATCCACGTTCTTCAAAGCTCCTGAATTCGTCGTAGCTAGATGCAGCCGGTGACAGCAGGCAAGTCGCCCCAGCCCTCGTATTCTCCAGTGCAAGTGGTAAGAGGTGGTCGAATCGGTTGATATAAAACAGGTTTTTCCTCGATTTTATTGTTTCGTCTGTCTTTTCAATTACGTTTCCAATCCTTCGGCCTGCTGCTCCAATGAAAATCAACGTACGCACCTGTGAATGGATCAGGAATCGGGCAAACGCCTCATAGCTAACACCTCGGTCAAATCCTCCCAGGATCAGGGTATCCACATCGGAGAGAGATTGTACAGCGGCTATGGAAGCTTCGGGAATCGTTGCAATAGAGTCGTTCACCCAATGAATGGCGTGGTGATACCCCACGTATTCCATCCGATGAGCCAGCCCTTTGAAGGAAGCCAGTCCATCGAGGATCGCTTCTTCTTTGACTCCCAGAAGCCAGCTGGCAGTGACAGCTGCCATGATATTCCTGAAGTTGTGCTCCCCTTTCAGATAACGGTTGTGGAATTCGTGTACAACAAGTTCATCCCTCCCCGGCACCCTGATAATAAGTTCGTCTCTCCTTTTAAAAGCGCCTGTTTCGAATTCGTGCTGCAGGGAAAGGGGGATGAGTGATGGGGGGATAGTTTGAATATGTGCTGCAATGATTGGGTCGTCGGCATTGTAAAGAAGGAAATCGCCGATAGCCTGGGTTGTTGCTATCTTCATTTTGGCCTTCTGGTAATCGTAGTATGAGTTGTAAGCATCCAGGTGTTCTTCGAAAATATTGAGCAACAACGCGATGTGCGGTCCACGGTGGATATATTCAAGTTGATGTGATGAGAGTTCGTCGACAATGAAAGTTTGTGGGGTGATCAGATCCAGGAAGTGCCAGGCTGGCGTTCCGATATTGCCCAGCAAGACACTCTCCTTCCCATCGGTAGTTAGGATGTGTGCAATCAGGCTGCTTGTTGTACTCTTCCCTTTGGTCCCCGTAATACCGATAATTTGTTTAGCAAAGGCTTCAAGGAAGATATCCGTCTGAGAAGTGATTCTGGACATGTCAACGGAGGGCTTCAACTTTGCGAGTGAAATGCCGGGTGATTTAAGGATTAATTCGAACCTGTCCAATCCGTAGAGGTAATCTTTGCCGCACTGGAATTCAATGTTGTGATCATCAACAAGAAGTGAACTTTTCGCCACATCGGGGTTGCTGTCGGCAATCCATATCTTTTGATGGGGACACAGTTTCCTGATTGACTGATACGATGACTCCCCTTCCCGGCCGAAGCCTAAGAGAAGAATTTTTTTCCCTTCCAATCGCCGGCGAAGTAAATCAACCATTGACGGCTCCTTTCAGCAGTTCTTCGAATTGGGGAGGAAGGAAGTTTTGAGAGTCCCATGCTTTGAGGAGGGAAGGGAGGGAGGGAGGGAGTATGTCAGTAGGTTGCTTAGTCGCTATGCTCTTGGCAAAGACAAGGGGTTTGATACTTGCATAGTAGTGAAGGAGTGTGGGTAACGGTTTGTTTCCAAATTGTGCGATTATTTCTTGTAGGGCAGCGTTGACTTCAGAGATAGTGCCTACGCATTCGAAGGGTTTTTCGGGGGCTATTCCGGTAAGTTGATCAAGGATCGGGACCAGGTCTATGTCGTTAAACAGGTCCCTGTGAAAGATCCCTGTCAGTTGATCAGGAAGCAGGAATGGTGCCACCATAATGCACGTAAAAAGGCATTTTGGGCATTTTCCACACCATGAATCAGTTTTGCTTCCTACATTACAACTTTTGAAAACAGAGAAATATTTCGGATAGCGACAAAAAATGCTGGCAATCTGAAGTTCGTTTAGTGGTCGGAGAAGGCTGAAATAATTGATTTCGGGACTGATCCATTTACGTACATAATCCCGGAAATCCTTCTCAAACTCAAATGTTTTAGAGTACTGGTGATTGACAGGCAAGCCTGGGATGGTTGATTCGTTGGCGCTTGATTCATTTGAAAGAGCGATATTTCTCTTCCCGGAGAGTGCAGCAGAGAGGATGGTAATAAACGCGAGTAAAGCCGAAAAGGGGGTGTGACCATTGAGAAATCCCTGATCATTTAATTGCAAAAGAAGAGGATCAATAGTACGATTGATCCCAATCATTCCCGAATGGGCGAACCCAGCTATGAATATACTGTGTACACTGGCTCCCCGTGGGTTGAGGATAAGAGGTGTGACACCAGGAAGTTTCCTGAGTATTTCAAGGCTTACAATAGAATCTTTACCCCCGCCAATAGGGACGATCACATCAGGTTTTAATACACATTGGATTGGAGAAAGAAATTCGTCAGAAGCCACTATAACATCCATAAATTGGTCAATATCTGTCGGGATTGAGTTGAGGAAAAAAAACTCTCCCAAACCGTTAAACCAGCATTTTTTCCACCATGATATTTGTTCTTGAGTGATGGCATGTGCCTTGATTATCAGCTGTTTCGGACAAGCTGACTTCCAATAACTGATGAGTTCAATCAGCCCCAGATGAAAGACAAGGTTCGGGAGGAGATCCATGACCTCCTCTTCGGGAATGAAAAATTCTTTGTGCGGAATAAAAATGGTTGGTGAAAAATGGTACCGATCGGCCAGGTTGAAATAATAACGAATATCTAATCCATGCCCTGAGTAGCTATAATCATACCCTTCATAGGAAAAAAAAGGAAATTCATCCCTGAGTTGCAGGAATTTATCATAACGGTTTGACTTCTCCATGAAATGGTACTATATTTGCTAGGTGGCTCTCGCAAATGTAACAAATTTTAGATTATGACCGAGCGTCAGATCATAAAACCAAAGCAGGGAATCATTCTGATTTCTGAACCTTCATTAAAGGATTTTTATTTTCGTCAGTCGGTAGTTCTGTTAGCCGATCATAATGAAGATGGGACCTTTGGAGTAATTGTGAATAAGCCAATTGAAGTGCGTCTTGAAGAAGTTATCACAGGGTTTTCAGGATTTGAACACCAGGTTTACCTGGGGGGACCGGTAATGACTGACAGTATTTTTTTCATCCACACTCTTCCCATAATTGAGAGCAGCTTTAAGATCATGGATGGCCTCTTCTGGGGAGGAAATATTGATGAGATCAGAAACCTGATGGAAGCCGGTCTCCTGAGTGAAGACAATATCCGGTTTTTCCTTGGCTATTCGGGATGGGACCCCAACCAGCTTGACCGGGAGATTAGTGAAAAATCATGGGTATTGTCTCATGCCTCTGTTAAGGAGGTAATCAATGAAAATCCTGAAGCTCTGTGGACGAATTACCTGAGAAACATGGGTAACGATTACTCTATCTGGGCCAACTTTCCATCCGATCCAACACTGAATTAACAATGCATAGTTCATAAGTCCTGGAATCCTTCCTTTTACGTAAATTTTCTCCTCTTATATTTGTTTCCAACGGCACTCTTATCAGAGCCATTATATGGTATTAAAGCAATCTGTTATCTTATTGATTACAGGAGGTATGTGGTTGGCTGTAAGTATTAACGCAGTACAGTCACAGGAATCATCATGGTCGCACCGACAAGATTTTTCATCTCCTCCGAGGATTCAGGCTGTCGGATTTTCCATTGGTGACAAAGGGTATATAGCCACCGGAACTGATGGAATGAGCGACCATCTCCTTCAGGATTTACAGGAATATGATCCGGGCACGAACAGTTGGACGTTTAAATCGAGTCTTCCTTTCCCCCTGCGCGGCAGTGTAGCATTTTCGATTGGTTCTAAAGCGTATGTAACAACTGGTGGAGGTTCATATGGCTTGAATTATCAGACGCAGGAGTGGGATCAGGGAACCAATATCTGGCGTCCCCGGGCCGCATTTCCGGCAGGAAAGGGAAGGATGTCGGCTGTTGGCATTGCAATGGGCAACCGGGGATATGTAGGCACCGGATTTGATGCGACAGAAAGGCCATTGAACGACCTTTGGGAGTATGATCCCGTGAGCAATTCGTGGCAGCAAAAAGCCTCACTTCCCGGAAGCGGCCGTTGCTATGCTACCGTATTTGCAATACACGACAAAATCTATATCGGTTTAGGCAACAACGGCTCGTCCTATCTGAAAGATTGGTGGGAGTATTCCCCAGCCACCAATGTTTGGAGACGCATGGAAGATCTGGCAGGAGAGGCACGTACCGGAGCGATGGGATTTTCAGTAAATGGCAAAGGGTATGTAATAGGTGGAGTAAATTATAGCATGAGTCCTCTCAAGGATATATGGGAGTTTGATCCGATCCAGAATACCTGGACACAGCTTGACCGCTTCCCCGGATCCAGCCGGGGGTATGGAGTAAGTTTCGTCATCAACAACAGTGGATATATTGCAGCCGGAACCTCATCAGAAGGATATCTCTTTGACCTTTGGGAGTGTTTCCCAGGGACGATGGTTCGAGCCTCCATTCCGAGAGATGATCCATTCATCGATCCTGTTGTGATTTCTCCCAACCCATTTTTCTATCGGTTTTTTATGAAGATGCGTCATCCTTATACAGGAATGCTGGAACTCACAATTACAAATATGCGCGGGCAGGTTGTCTTCAGGAAGAACATTGACAAAGACGCTGAATACATCGTCAGGTGTTACGAGATCGACTATCTCCCCGACGGGTTGTTTGTGTTTCGGGTGAAGGACCCATCCGGGATCATCGACACCAAACAAACAGTGATACATAAGTCGTTTGACATTTAAGTCAGAATATAAGAAATACGAACCGGAGCGAAGCGAAGCTCGGCGAAGCCAAATAAGAAATACGGGCGGGGTGCGTTTTCATAAAGGTATTCAATGATAGAAGTAAGGGCAGGTATCAGGTTGTCAGATATCCTTGTTGTTATTGCGGTGGCAGTCATTCTGTTGCCGTTTTTTTTATTCCCGTCAGTCTATGAAGAATACCACACACTGAACTCAGCACACGGGTATGTGATGGCTTTTGTGAAGTTTGCGATTCTGGCAACCTTCGGGGAGTGCATCGGTCTAAGGATACGGACCGGGAGGTACTACCAGCCCGGATTCGGATTGATTCAGCGGGCTCTTATCTGGGGCTTTCTCGGGATTACCCTTAAAATGGCATTTATCATTTTCGGTGAGGGTGCACCATATATGATAAAGACAATGGGTGTTGCATTCCCTGACCCGAATCCGGCCAATATTCTTCGTTCGCCTGAATTTTCTGCACTTAAGCTCCTCTCTGCATTTGCTGTTGGTGTCACACTAAACCTATTTTTCGCACCGGTGTTCATGATTTTCCACAGGATTACCGACATGCATATCATTGAACACCGCGGATCGATCAGGGGATTCTTCACCCCTATCAGATTCGGGTATCAGCTAACCCACCTTGACTGGAATTCCATGTGGAACTTTGTTCTGAAAAAGACCGTCCCTTTCTTTTGGATACCAGCCCAAACTCTGAATTTCCTGCTGCCAGAGGATTGGCGCGTACTGGTTGCTGCCATATATAGTATTATCCTGGGAGTACTGTTATCTGTGGCGAGTCTGATCGAAGAAAAAAGGGCATAACGGTTTGTCATTTTCAAACGCATGTAATATTTTGACAACGAATTTTCTTTATGCCAGATCCAACTTACGTTCGATCGAATCCTGCACTCTGCTTACCAGTTCTTCAACCGGTACTCCTTCAGGTTCTACCGGATCTAACACTGTATAAGTAATTCTCTGGCCAACTTTCATCGGGAAGTAGCCTTTCTGCAGCAACTGATAATGGCCATCGATCACAAAAGGGACAATGATTGCCGATGGGGCAGCACGAAGCAGGGTGCTGATCCCAGCCGACATAAATTTCTTTACCTTTCCTGTTTTGCTGCGTGTACCCTCAGGAAAAATACAGGCAGCATAATTGTTCTCCTCGATCAACCGGCCTAGTTTAAATATCTCCTTCACCGATTGGGTCCCGCTCTTTCTGTCAATCAAAGCCGATTTTCCATACTTCAGGTTATGAGAAATGCTGGGAAGATTACGTGAAAGTTCAATCTTAGAAATAAATTTGGGATAGTATTTCCTGAATCCCCAAACAACCGGGGGGATATCATACATACTTTGGTGGTTTGAAATAATGATTACCGGTCTGTTATCAGGTATCTTTTCAAATCCCGAAAAGTTAATCCTGCTTCCCAGCAAGTAAAGTCCATAAACCAGGCAGTAGTTCATCATGTCAACCGATCTTTTTCGTGCCCGGTCACCAAAAAGATTTAATGCCAGCACATGGATCGGATGAAACAATACCAGCATCAGTCCATAGTACAAGTGGAAAATTGGAGTAAGAATATAGCCCAGCATCTTTTTCAAGAAACAAAGATAATTGATATTTTCCTGAAAAAATTTTACTGCTCTCTAGAATTCATGCAGGAGTTCCCGGCCAGCCAGCCTGTTGAATAAGCGATTTGCAAGTTATAACCTCCCGTATCGGCATCCAGATCGATCATCTCCCCGGCAAAATAAAGGCCCGATACCCGTTTTGACTCCATCGTTTTTGATGAAATTTCATTCGTCGAAACACCTCCTGCTGTGATGATAGCCTCTTTAAATGAACGATGATTGATGATACGAAAGTGTAGATTCTTGAGAAGATGGCGGATCTGTTTTCGTTCAACCGACGATACCTGGTGGCACTCTTTTTCAGGATCAAATCCCAGCAGATCAATGAACACGGGAACCATTGTGGCCGGCAACCAGTAGCGGAAGATATTGACGATCTTCTTTTTCCCATGTTCATTCAGGTCGCGGATCAATCGGGCATCAAGTTTCTGTTCATCCAGGGCAGGCTTCAGGTCGACCGTTATCTCCACTTTATTAGTCCGGTGCAATTCATCTACAATAAGCCGGCTCAAGGTCAAAATTATGGGTCCGGAAAGGCCAAAATGTGTAAATAGCATCTCACCAAAATCCTCTCCCGCCTTCCTGTCATTTACCCACACAACTGCTTTTACATTCTTCAGATTGAGGCCCTGAAGCCGTTGTGCCACATCTCCTTCAGTCTCAAGAGGCACCAGTGAAGGCCTCACCTTTTCAACAGTATGGCCCGCTTTTCTGGCTAAGTCATACCCCTCCCCGTTTGAACCCGTGGCAGGATATGAATTGCCTCCTGTGGCGAGGATAATCCGGCTGGCTCTGAACTCCTCACCGTTAGCCTGAAGGCCCTGGATTACTTTGTTTTCAATGATCAGCTTTTCAACACGTAATCCACAGCGGATCTCTACCTTCTGTTCGCTAACCCATTTCTGCAAAGCAAGCAATACATCAGCAGATTTATTGCTTGTGGGGAAATAGCGTCCCCCTCTCTCGAGGGTCGTCTCAACACCATATCGATGGAGCAGAGCGAGAATATCTGCGTAAAAGAACTGGGAGAAAGCAGTACGCAGAAAACGACCGTTGGGATGAACATGTTTGATGAAGTCGCCAATGGGATCATCATTTGTAATGTTGCATCTTCCCTTACCGGTGATCAGTAGTTTGCGCCCAACCTGTCTCATCTTCTCCACCAAAAGTACGTTGCCTCCCAGTTCTGCCGCCCTGCCGGCTGCCATTAATCCGGCTGGTCCGCCTCCTACAACGATCACATCAAAACTCTTCATGTGATGCAAAGGTAATGTTACTGAAAATAAAAGCGTACCTTTGCCAACAAAACTATCACATGGGAAGATCACAAGAGACATTCAATAAAAAAGAGGTAAGAAATAAAAAAGAGAAGAAGCGTAAAGAAAAAGAGAAGAAAAGGCTCGCCAGAAAAGATAATGAGAAGTCAGGCAGCCTTGACGATATGATAGCCTATGTGGACGAAAATGGGATGATTTCTGAAACCCCTCCAGATCCCAGTAAAAAGCGAAACATTAAATTGGAAGATATCAGGATTGGAGTCCCAACACGTGACTCTGAACAAGACGACGACCCAATCAGAAAAGGGATCGTCTCTTTCTTTAACGACTCGAAAGGATTTGGTTTCATCAAAGACAACGAAACGAAACAAGGTGTTTTTGTGCATGCAAATAACCTGCTTGAAGATATTAAAGAGGGAAATGTCGTCTCTTTTGAAGTAGAGATGGGACATAAGGGACCAACTGCTGTCAATGTTAAGATTTTTAAGGAGAAAGTTGCGCCACCAGTTGTTAAACCTGTCGCTGAAGCAACCACTCAACCTGTGGATGTTATTATTCCTGATCCGGATGAATCCACGGAGCCTGTGTCTCCTGAACCCTCATCCTACGAGATATAACAATTCTATTCATATCTTGCACACCGAATAATTAGCGAACAAAATCATGTATAACCTCTTCATGAAACGCGTGTTGATTGTTGCATGGGTCATTTTGTCATGCGCCATCTCATCCACCTTTGCTCAAAACGATAAAGTGATCCGCCAGATCATCGAGATCGGAACAACCGATAACCAAACGATGAATCATCTCGACATCCTCTGCAACAGATTTGGCGGCAGGCCCATCGGCTCCGATGCTTATGATAATGCAGCTGAATGGGCAGCCTCCAAATTTCGTGAATGGGGTATGGAAGTGATGATGGATAAGGCAGGAGAATTACCTGTTGGGTTTAACCGCGGCCCCTGGTTTGGCCGGATGTTGTCTGTCGAAGGCATGAACCTCCATTTTGCAACACCTTCTTACACAGCCGGTACCAAAGGCATGCAAACCGGGCATGTATTGCTGGAACCTAAAACACAAGATCAGTTTGACCGGATGAAAGGAAAGCTGAAGGGGGCATGGGTGCTAATCACAGGCGAGAGTAATGGATTCCCGATCGATTATTCGAAAAAAGGAGATCATCGTCGTGATTCAATTATTTCGCTGAATGAAGAGATTGCAAAGAAGAATAGTGAAATCCGCACCTACAATCGTGAAAAAGCAGACTCGCTCCCCGAAAAAGAGATGACTTCCTACATCGAAGAACCTGCCTTGTTCTACTGTCAAATGAGGGATGCCGGAATTCTGGGAATCATCCAGTCCACACCAGTTCCTATACGGGTACTATATGACCGGAAGAACCTCGACAGCATGACGTTCGAAACTCTTCCTACCATTCCCGATATCAAGCTGGATGAACAACAGTACGCTATTATCGAACAGAAAGCCAGGGAAAGACAGAATTTCTTCCTTGAGTTTGATATCCGCAACCATTTCAAGATGGGACCAGTCGCCTATTATAATGTTATCGGAATTATTCTGGGCACCAAATATCCTGATGAATATGTCATTATGGGAGGTCACCTGGATTCATACGATGTTGCTACCGGAGGAGTGGACGACGGATCAGGGGCAACGCCCGCTATGGAGGCGGCAAGGCTCATTATGGAGGCCGGAGGGAAACCCAAACGCACAATCCTTGTTTGCCTTTGGGCCGGAGAAGAGTTTGGTTTACTTGGTTCAAAAAGCTGGATTGAACGTAATATGGATAAGCTCCCAATGATTTCGAATATGTTCAACCGCGATGGAGGCCCAACAGTCCCCACAGGTATAAGTGTTTCAGAAGCCATGTGGGACGATATGGAGAAAATCTGCGAGCCGCTGAATGAAATCAATTCTGATTTTCCCTTTGAACTTAAACAGAGAGAACCCCGGAAACGCCCGAAAAAAGCATGGGGAACAGATAGCGGCCCATTTGCTGTGGAAGGTGTGCCCACGATGACATTTACAACCGGCGATACGAAAGGATACGATTTCAGCTACGGCGAGATCTGGCATACCGAACGGGATCTCTATAATAAAAGCATACCAGAATACCAGGAACACACATCAATCCTGACAGCCATTGTAGTTTATGGTGTTGCAAACCTCGACAATCTGTTATCCCGCGACGGGTACTACCTGCCCTCTGAAGAGAAAAACAACTCAACAGATTGAATCGATGGTGAATAAAACGATAATCCTATCGGTATTATTAATCTCTGTTACGGTCCTCTCGTTTGCTGCGAAGAAAAAAGGTTATTTCATCAGAAATACCAGTGATACCTGCCATGTTACTTTCCGAATCCCTGTCGGACTGTTTGCCAAAGTCCCTACATATGAGCAGTTGCAATGGAAAGTGACCTATATCGACGATAAGCATCAACCGCACACCCTGAAACCGGGTGAGGCTCAGGAGTTTTGTTTTGAATCCAAATCGGGCCAGGTAAGAATGATTTCGATAAAAAACATCCTTCATGCATCAAATCAAGGCTCGGAACCTGCAGAATTCATTTTTTTACATTTGATTAAAGATGATAAACAGAGATTATTCAAGTATTACGATTATAACGGTTATATTAATAACAATAATAACTCCCCGGATCCCGTGTTAAGCTCCACACCCGGATCAACTGAGATTTTTATCCTTCAGCAGGAAGATGGGAAGTTCATCCAATTGTAACCTGTTTATTTCGCTTTTTGACTAACCTTTTCTTCCTTTTTTCGCATCTTTGCCGAAAATAGTTTCTCGTTTTGAAAAGATTCGGTTACACCTTCCTCTTTCACCTCTTCCTCGTACTGTTATCAAGCACCTATCTAAAGGCACAGCCCTCCCTGCTCAACTATACATGTTACCGCAACGTATCTCCAATCACAATCGATGGCAACCTCAGTGATCCGGCATGGCGAGACATTCCCTGGTCGGAACCATTTTCAGATATAGAGGGTACAATCAGACCATCACCCCAACTCGAAACGCGCTTGAAGATGGCCTGGGACAGCAGTTTTCTCTATATTGCTGCGAGGCTCAAAGAAACCCACCTGTTTGCAACGCTTACCGAACGAGATACCATCATATTCCATGACCCTGATTTTGAGGTATTTGTTGACCCTGATGGGGACTCCCGAAATTACTATGAGTTTGAGATCAATGCATTGGGAACAGAGATGGACCTCTTCATGCCCAACACATATAAAAATGGTGGGATTTATAATCTCACCTGGAATCTCGACGGCATTCGTTCGGCTGTCAAACTGGAAGGAACCCTTAATGTTCCATCTGACCTTGATACCGCATGGACAGTTGAAATCGCCATCCCCTGGAATGCGTTCAAAGGGGGGGGCCATAGCGATCCAGCCCCTGACGCAGGCACTATCTGGCGAATCAACTTTTCCCGCGTACAATGGAACCTGGAAATCAACGACAATACGTACCAGAAGATCACCGATCCGACCACTGGTAAACCCGTCAGGGAAGAAAACTGGGTATGGTCCCCAACCGGGGTGATCAACATGCACATTCCTGAACAATGGGGTTATGTTGAATTTTCGGGAGAGCCTCCGCCCCCCCGATGGTGGGTATGGATGCTTCAGGGTAACCGTGCTAAGGAAGAATGGAGCATGGTACTCCACGACCTTGATACGCTGGGGATCAGGGGTATCCTCCTCATGGCCGATACAGCAACGTTGGCACAAGTTGCTTCTCTGGCTTCAACCTGTGGAATGGAAGTTCACGCCTGGATATTGACAATGAACCGTGGAGATGCCGATCCGGCGCAGCTTCTTCCTGAGATACCTGTTGTTTGCGGCATCTATTTGCCTGCACTTCAGGAGGGTGATCAATTCTCTCAGGCGGTTTCTGCTGCACTGGCTGGAGGAGCCAATGGAATCGCGCTATTTAGCTTTAACAATATAACAGATACGATAAGGAATCAAATCAAAGCAATGACACATGTTGAATTTTAGTATATTAGCAAGATGGAAAAAGACGCAGTAAATTATTACGGAAAGATGCCGGATCAGGCCATCGGAAACAGGGAGCAAAAAACACCCCCAACACCCCGGGCCGCTTCAGCAAGGGAGCGCTATTTCGATACGAGGTCGTCGGCCTCTATGGAGTTTCCTTACTGGTATACCCGACGGTGGGAAGAACTTGAAGGAGAGATCCCTGTTATCCGCCGGGCTGAAGCCCTGAAAGCGGGTTTTGAGCACCTCACCCCTACCGTCTACCCTGGTGAATTACTCACCATGGGGAAAGCTTCCTACCTGCGCGGTTCATTCCCGATGCCATGGCTCTCTGAAGCCTTCTTCATGGCTGCCGAAGACAAATTCTACCAGGAGGCGCTGGATTCGGGAAAACTCACCGCCGACACCTTCACCACTATGGGTACCGGAGGAGGCAATGTCACCCAAAGTACTGGAAAAGTGATCTCAATTGCCGGGAAATTCGGACTTCGGGTGGAAGAGATGCCCATTATGATTGAGGTGGCCAAACGGTGGAAGGATAAGTCGGTCGACGATGTTGGTCACAAGTATGAACAGATGGTTCCCGGGTACAAAGAGAAAGAGGCGATCATGCGTTCGGTTATCTGCATGTTCGACTCGGGTTACACACTCCCCCAGGGCCGCGAAGTGGTGAACTATTATTACCCATTGCAGTATGGCATCGACGGGATCATTACAATCTGTGATGAGGGGATTGCCGAAGTGGCAGGAAAACCAGATATGGACCGGCTCTATTTCTTCCAGGCTGTGAAAATCACGCTGCAAGGAGTTCAGGCTTGGATCGGAAATTATGCCGGCGAAGCATCCATGCTGGCAACCCTTGAAAAAGATCCTCAGCAGAAGAAAGAGTATGAGGAGATGTCGGAACGACTCCAGTGGATATCTTCCAATCCTCCCCGTAACTTCCACGACGCATTGCAGACCCTTTGGACATTCCATATCGCTATATTAAATGAAGATGCCATTTCGGGATTGTCGCCCGGTCGTGTTGGGCAGGTCCTCTTTCCCTGGTGGCAGCGGGATATGAAATCAGGCGTGCTGGATACAGATAAGAGCCTGGAACTCCTTGAATACATGCGCATGAAATTCACTGAGATAGACTGCTTTGCATCTATGGGAGTGGTTGGAGGAGTTCTATCAGGCAATACATTCAATAACCTTTGTCTTGGCGGTCTGACCAAAGAAGGCACCTCGGCTGCCAACGAGCTCGAGATGCTGATCCTGGAAGCAGGTATCCGGTGCGATACCCCCCAGCCTACCCTGTCAGTGCTGTATGATGAAAAACTTCCGGAAGAGTTCCTGATGAAAGGTGTGGAGTGTACTAAGATCGGAACAGGATACCCGGCATGGGTTAGCAACCAGGTAGCCATGGAATTCCTGCTGAAGAACTACGGCCACGAAGGGATGACACTGGAAGAGGCAAGAGCCTGGGCCATTGGCGGATGCCTCGAGACATCGGCCGGCAGCTGGATGCCTCTCGAATTCGACGGGAAGATTCATTGGATCCCCGGCGGATCAGCTCCTGCAACAAGCGTAGGAGTTCACTTTATTTCCCTTCCCAAAATCCTGGAAGTAGCTCTCTTTGACGGGATGGATATGCGTACAGGAGAACGGATATTCCCTTCTCATGGGCTGGCACTCAACAGCTATGAAGAGCTTTGGCAGGCATTCAAAGACTATTTCAGCCGGGCCGTCCATGTGCTTACACTCACCAACAATATCCAACATGATGCCTGGCGCAAGATCGCCCCGTCGCTGGTCAACTCCATGCTGAAACCCGACTGCCTGGAACTTGGAAAGGGTATCGGCGAGATGGGAAGTCGTTTCAATACCACCTTCAATGTTGAAACTACCGGCACTGCAAATCTGGTCAACTCTCTTGCTTCACTTAAATTGAATGTCTACGACAAAGAGACTTTCAGCCTTGAAGACTACCGGCATGCGATACTCGCCAATTTCGGATACCATACGGCAAAAGAGACAGGCTCCTTCTCCCTGATAGATCAGATCCCGAACGAAGCGTATGATGCCTGGAAAAAGATCCACAAACTTTCATCAGAAGCGCCCAAGTATGGCAACGACAATCCTTATGTAGACGGTATTCTCCGTGAATGGGAGCACTGGTTCTGTGACATGACACATGACTACATGTCGATCTATGATCAACCGTTATACGCCTGCCAGATCTCTGTATCTACCCATGGGCCCATGGGTGCTGTTACCCTGGCATCAGCCGATGGGCGTCTCTGTGGCACCACCTTTTCAGATGCCTCAATGTCGGCATTTCCCGGCACCGACCGCAATGGGCCATATGCCCTTTTCAACTCGGCTACCTGCTGGGATCACTCCGAATCACAAAACTCACAGCTTAACCTGAAGATCCATCCCTCTGCCGTAAAAGGAAGAGAGGGATCACGAAAGTTTCTTGAACTCATCCGTGCATACCTGAGAAAAGGAGGTTTTCATGTGCAGTTCAACGTGGTGGACTCCAGGATGTTGAAAGAGGCCCAGAAAGAGCCCGACAAATACAGAGGCCTGATGGTCCGCGTTGCAGGATTTACCCAATACTGGGTTGAACTCGGCAAACAAATCCAGGACGAAGTGATTGCCCGCACGGAATACGAGGAGATTTAAAACATTGAACAACATTTCCTAAATGACCAACATAACCAATACCTGTAAAGACTGCAAATTTTACCTTCCTGTCGATGTCTTCCGGGGGATCTGTAAAATCAGCAAGGCAAAAATACTTCCGGATGACGCATTTTGCCAGGAGGCTGTGAAACTTCAGAAATGCAAATTCTGTCTTCACTTCACGGAAGACAAAGAGTTTCTTGGCAGGTGCATGGGTAGCGCGCTTGCATACCCCGATATGGTTGCTTCGAAGTGTGCTGATTTTGAATGGCTTCAGAAGAACTAACCGGGACACTGTTTGACATCCAGGGCTTTTCTGTTCATGATGGCCCAGGATGCCGTACCCTGATATTTTTTAAAGGGTGTCCCCTCTCCTGCCGGTGGTGTTCCAACCCTGAAGGGAAAAACCACTTTCCCGAACCATTGTACCGCCGTCAGAAATGTACCATGGATCTGCTTTGCATTGATGCCTGTCCGCATCATGCTATCAAAGTCGAGTTAAATGGGCTGATATTTGACCGCGAAAAATGCGCTGCATGCTCAACATTCGATTGTATTTCAGCCTGTTGTACAGGAGCTTTGCAACAGGGAGGGTATCGCATGTCAGTATCTGAACTTTACCGGCTTATCCAGCGTGATAGGCAATATTGGGGAAGCCGGGGTGGAATAACACTTACCGGGGGTGAACCCTTTTTTCAACCGGAATTCGCAGCTGCTGTCTTAAAACGATGCCATGATGCCTATATTCACACGGCTGCCGAGACATGTGGCGATGTTCCTCAATCATGGCTGAAGCCGTCACTGTCTTTTCTCGACTGGCTGTTTTTTGATCTGAAACAGATGGATCCGACTCTTCACGCTGAATGGACGGGTCATACAAACCATCAGATCCTTGAAAATGCAACGTGGCTGGCACAGCGTTTTGATGGCCGGATGGTCTATCGCATGACAGTCATTCCAGGGTACAATGACCAGCCGGAGCACTCCCTGCAGTTGGCCACGTTTATCTCTTCTACCGGACGTTGTGAAATCAACCTGCTCCCCCTGCATCACCTCGGCCGGGAGAAATACGCACTTACCAATCGTTCCTACTATACCGATGTATTGAATACTCCCTCTATGGATTCGTTGCTAAGCACAAAGAAGATCCTTGAAAAAGAAGGAGTTACATGCTACATTGGCAGCGAGACGCCTTTCTAGTTGGCAGTGGGCAGTGGGCAGTTGGCAGAACTAATCCCTGATCGCTAATCGCTATTAGATCTTTTCAACAAACCGATTGTTAATAAAATAGTAGGACTGACTCTCTGTAGTGCCGAAAAACATTGGAAATTTCGGAATTATTTGTCAATTTTGCCTGTAAGAAACCAAGTGATCTAACTTCCCGAACATGAAAGATACCCCCATCCCATATGAGGTTGTCAGCAGGCACATCAAAGAGAGTAACATCCGAAATATCGGCAAGGCTTCAATACGAGAGATCAAGCGACTGATCAACGGAATAGAGAAGGAATCAGGCAAGAGGTATGTACGTATGGAGATGGGTGTCCCCGGCCTGAAACCATCAGAGATCGGGATCAATGCTGAAATAGCTGCCCTGAAATCGGGAGTTGCTGCGATTTATCCTGAAATTGAAGGGATTGCTGAACTTAAAACAGAGGCCTCCCGGTTTGCCAAACTCTTCCTCGATATCAATGTCGACCCAAGTCATTGCATCCCAACTGTTGGCTCCATGCAGGGAGGATTTGCTGCTTTTATCACCCTTGCTCGTTTTCATAAAGAGAAGGATACTACGCTGTTCATTGATCCCGGGTTTCCCGTTCACCGGCAGCAACACATCATCCTTGGTCAGAAATTCGATTCGTTCGATATCTATGATTACCGTGGAGAAAAACTACGGGAGAAACTTGAGTCCTATTTTTCGAAAGGGAATATTCACTCTGTCTTGTATTCCAATCCCAATAATCCTTCCTGGATTTGCTTCACCGACAAAGAGTTGCGTATTATCGGAGAACTGGCCAACAAATACGAGGTGGTTATCCTTGAAGACCTTGCCTATTTCGCCATGGACTTCCGGAAGGATTACTCCCAACCCGGAGTACCACCATACCAACCCACCGTTGCCAAATATACCGACAACTACATTCTGCTGATCAGCAGTTCCAAGGTATTCAGTTATGCCGGTCAACGTGTTGGGTTGATGCTTGTATCTGATAAACTATTTGATATCCGGTCAGAAGATCTTCTGCGGTATTATACGACGGATATTTTTGGTCGGGCATTGGTTTACGGGACAGTTTATGCGCTGAGCGCAGGTGTCACCCACTCGGCGCAACATGGTCTGGCCTCGATGCTCAAAGCTTCCAACGACGGAACATACAACTTCGTGGAAGCTGTGAAAGAATACGGCCACAAGGCGAAAATAATGAAGAAGCTATTTACCGATAATGGATTTCGCATTGTTTACGATAAGGATGAAGATAATCCCATTGCCGATGGCTTCTACTTCACAATCAGTTACCCGGGATTCACAGGAGAAGAACTGCTGGAAGAGTTGTTGTATTACGGGGTTAGTGCGATTGCACTTTCCATTACCGGAAGTACGCGAAATGAAGGCATACGCGCCTGTGTTTCGCTCGTGTTGCGTGACCAGTTCCCGGCATTGGAAGAGCGTTTAAAACAATTCTATGAGCAACATCCGACAGGATAATAACAAACGAAAGCAGGCATTAAACAAGCTTCTGCCATTTCTGTTTTTGCCCCTGCTACTGTTGACCTCTTCCCACTCAATTGAAATCCCTGAAAATAGCTCGATCCTTGAAGGAATAGATATACTTTTTGATACCGAACCACGGATGTTTCCTGCTGGCTGGTATTGCAAACGAATCGGGGCAGAAGCAATCTCGCTGCCAAAAGAGAACCGTACCGAAGCCATGGACATTCTGAATAAGGCGATTGCAAAGTATCCGGAAGATGTACTGTTTGTATATTTACGGAAAGTCTATGTTTTAAAATCACTTGGCTTTTATGGTGTCCCTTATGGAGGGACGAATACCAAAGATGTGATTTATCTGACCTATGACGATACGAACCTGGAGAGGACTGCTGAATATGTGGAAGGTGTCTTCCACCATGAATTTTCAAGTGTCCTGCTTCGGAGATTCAGTAAATATATCGATAAAAAAGCGTGGGAATCTATCAACCCCGTAACTTTTTCTTATGGCAAAGGGGGTGTTGAGGCGATTAAAAGAGGAGAAGCTTCCATGGATTACGATTATACTCTGCTGGAGGATGGATTTGTGAACAAATATTCCCAGTCGGCTTTCGAGGAGGATATCAACGTTTTTTCTCAAAATCTTTTCTCCGGCGGAGAGCAATTTTGGTTCATTGTTGACACCTTCTACAAAATCCGCGATAAGGCACGGTTGACGATTGATTTTTATCACCAGATCGACCCTCAATTCACCGAAGAATATTTCCGTGCATTAGCCTACACGCAGTAGATTAAACCAGTTCTAAATTAGCCTCTTTTCCCTAAAAAACCTACGTCTCTGGATATATCGTTCGAATTAATTTCTGTACTTTCGTACTTCCTTTTCAATACAAAAAATCTCAAATACTATGGCTAAGATCAAAGGAGACATTGTGGTGAATATTGAACGGTGTAAAGGGTGCGAAGTTTGCATAGCTGCCTGTCCGTTTTCGTGCATCGCCATGACAGAGGAAGTGAACGGCAAAGGGTACCATTTTGCCATAAAGGTGAATGATGATTGTACCGGTTGCTCAAATTGCGCACTGGTTTGTCCGGATGGTGTCATTACAGTATACCGTGCGAAAGTCACCGCAGAATAAAACTCAAAAAAAATAACTAATGGGTGAACTAAAATTAATGAAGGGGAATGAAGCGATTGCCGAAGCCGCTATCCGCGCAGGTTGTGACGGATATTTCGGTTATCCTATCACACCCCAGTCGGAGGTAATGGAATACCTTATGGTTGAGAGACCATATGAAACCACAGGCATGGTTGTTTTACAAGCCGAGAGCGAAGTTGCAGCCATCAACATGTTATATGGAGGTGCAGGGACCGGAAAAATGGTAATGACCTCATCTTCCAGTCCGGGCATTAGCCTGATGCAGGAAGGAATTAGCTACATGGCTGGCGCCGAGCTACCTGCTCTAATCGTAAACATCGTCCGAGGAGGTCCCGGACTTGGGACTATTCAACCATCCCAGGCCGACTATTTCCAGGCTGTCAAAGGAGGTGGTCATGGTGATTATCACATGATCGTATATGCACCGGCATCGGTACAGGAGATGGCGGATTTCGTCCAGATTGGTTTCGACGCCGCCTTCAAATACCGTACCCCTGTGATGATCCTCTCCGACGGAGCCATCGGGCAGATGATGGAAAAAGTTTATCTGGCTGATCCTGTTCCACGTCTTACTGATGATGAGGTGATTGCACGATGCCCCTGGGCATCCAATGGCCGTCCAATGAGCCGTCAGCACAACATCATCACCTCACTGGATCTTGATCCAGCCGGACAAGAGAGGCTGAACCTGGTTCTGCAGGAGAAGTACAAGAAAATTAAAGAGAATGAGGTGATGAGTGAAATGATTGATTGCGAGGATGCCGATTATCTCCTGGTCGCCTTCGGCCTCTCAGCCCGTATCTGTCAGAAAGCAATGCAACTTGCACGGGCAAAAGGGATCAAGGTGGGACTATTCCGTCCAATTACACTCTTCCCATTCCCGAAAAAAGAGATCCACCAACTCGCTAAACAGGTAAAAGGGATGCTGGTGGTGGAGATGAATGCCGGACAGATGATTGAAGATGTTCAACTCTCTTTGGGATGTGACATCCCGATCAAACATTTCGGACGTTTCGGCGGAATTATTCCAACGCCGGATGAGGTAGTCAAAGCACTGGAAGAAACAATTATAGGAGGCTGATATGGAAGAAAAATTTGCACATCCTGAACTTAGGACACCGGAAAATCTGGTGTACAAACGTACCGATCTCCTGGTTGACCGCCCCTTAAGCTACTGCCCAGGCTGCGGCCATGGCGTAGTTCATCGCATGCTGATGGAGGTTCTCGAGGAAAAAGATATCGCATCAAATACTATTGGAGTAAGCCCCGTGGGTTGCTCGGTGCTGGCCTACGACTTCTTGAATATCGATATGGAAGGCGCTGCACACGGCCGTGCACCCGCCCTGGCAACAGCGATCAAAAGATTATGGCCCAACCGGTACGTATTTACCTACCAGGGAGATGGCGACCTGGCTGCCATTGGAACTGCTGAGACTATCCACGCCTGCAACCGAGGTGAAAATTTTACCATCATATTCATCAACAATGGTATCTATGGAATGACTGGCGGTCAAATGGCTCCTACCACTCTCCCTGGCATGCGGTCATCAACCTCACCTTACGGCAGGGATGTTGAAATCATGGGACATCCACTGAAAATTACAGAACTGATTGCTCAACTTCCCGGAACATATTATGTTACACGTCAATCCGTTCAAACACCCACAGCCGTCAGAAAGACGAAAAAAGCGTTGAGAAAAGCATTTGACCTTCAGGATGAGCGGAAAGGTATTTCGTTTGTGGAAGTTGTGTCAAACTGCAACTCTGGTTGGAAAATGACTCCGGTACAGTCTAACAAATGGATGGAAGAGAACATGTTCCCTTACTTTCCGTTGGGAGACATTAAGGTAGATGGGAAATTAGTTAATAAGTAGCGAGAAGCGAGAAGCGAGAAGCGAAATAGTGAAATAGCGAAATAGCGAGATAGCGAAAATTAAGATATTATGACTGAAGAGATTATTATAGCGGGTTTTGGGGGACAAGGTGTTCTCTCAATGGGTAAGATCCTGGCCTATTCGGGCGTGATGCAGGACCAGGAAGTGAGTTGGATGCCATCGTACGGACCAGAAATGCGGGGTGGAACTGCGAATGTAACGGTAATTGTATCCGACGAACGGATCAGTTCACCGATCCTGAACAAATACGACACAGCCATCATCCTGAACCAGCAGTCGATGGACAAGTTTGAAAATGCTGTCAAGCCAGGCGGGTTGCTGATTTATGACCCCAATGGAATAACCCGGCATCCCGAACGGAAAGACATTAATATTTATTCCATTCCTGCAACGGATGAAGCTGGAAGAATGGGACTCTCAAAGGTTTTCAACATGATGGTGCTGGGTGGTTTCCTGAAACTGAAACCCATCGTCAAAATGGAGAATATCCGCAAAGGACTTGAGAAGTCGCTTCCTTCACGCCACCACAAGTTGATCCCGGAGAACGAGAAAGCAGTTGCAATCGGACAGGATCTGATCCAGCCGATACATGTGCTTTAAGGAGTTGAGAGATCTCCTGGAACTCAATTACCAGCGGTTCAACCATCCGTCGTTTATTTCGCATGACCCTATCTCGATACCCCATCAGTATACCCGCAAAGAGGATATTGAAATTTCAGGACTGCTAACCGCCTTGATCTCTTGGGGCAATCGAACATCCATCCTGAGAAGTGCGTGTAAACTCATGTCGTTGATGTCCCACTCGCCCTACGATTTCATCTGCCATGCCTCCCCCAGTGATCTGTACCAACTCAGAGGCTTTGTTCACAGAACCTTCCAGGGAGAGGATGCTGATTTCATGATTCGGGCTCTTCAGCATATCTACCGCGACAAAGGGGGGCTTGAACCTCTCTTCTCGCAGATGAACAAGTTCGGTGCGCAACACGCCATCACCCAATTCAGGAACGCCGCCCTTGAAACACTCCACTTTCCGCGATCCAAAAAACACCTTGCTAACCCACAGTCAGGGTCGGCAGCCAAACGAATTAACATGTTCCTTCGCTGGATGGTAAGAAAAGATGACCAAGGCGTGGATTTCGGTCTCTGGCAAACCATTGATCCCGCTAACCTGATCTGTCCGCTGGATGTTCACAGTGGACGCGTTGCCCGTAAATTGGGATTACTCGAAAGGAAAATCAATGACTGGCAAGCCGCCCAAGAGTTAACCACCAACCTCCGTAATTTCGATCCGGCGGATCCGGTAAAGTATGACTTTGCCCTGTTTGGCATGGGAGTAATGAGAAGCGAGGTAGCGAGATAGCGAAACTGTTTCGGGTTTCGGGTTTCGGGTTTCCTCACCCGGAAGCTTTATTCGAGGTTCCTCAAAGTTGTGAGCGCTTCGTCAATGTGTTTCTGGAATTGTAACTGAGATGAGAACTTTCCACGAATGATTCCTTGCTTGTCAATAATAAAGGTTACTCTTCCCGGTAAGAGACCCATCGTTTTCCCAACACCATAGGACTTAGCGACCTTTTTATCCGAGTCAGAAAGCAGGATAAAGGGTAGGCGGTGATTGGCTGCAAAAGACTTGTGAGACGCTTCATCATCGGCACTTATCCCGATAACTTCTGCCCCTGCCTCCTTAAAATCTTCATACTGATCACGGAAACTGCAAGCCTCTTTCGTGCAACCGTAGGATTCGTCTTTCGGATAGAAATATACCACCAGGTTGGATTTCCCCAGAAAATCGGATAAACTGACCAGCTTACCGTTCAAATCGGGCAGGGTGAATCCGGGAGCAATACTTCCCGAATCGATCTTATCATCTTTTGCCATATCAGAAGTTATTTGGTTTTCTGCATTATCAGAGCAGGAAAGTAAGATATAATTTAGAACAAGTATAAATAATAAATATTTTATATATCTTTGCATTTCGATACAAATAAACTTTAAAAGTACGGAAAATGAAGATATTATTCACGTCTCTAATCTTGTTTATGATGACAACAGCAGCAAATGCACAGGGGAGTAAGTCGTTCTATGACTACACAGTAAAAAGTATTGATGGGAAGGAGTTCCCGCTTAGTCAGTTAAAAGGGAATAAAGTGTTGGTGGTCAATACTGCTTCCAAGTGCGGATACACCCCCCAATATGCCAAGCTTGAAGAGTTGTTCCAGCAATATGGCGGGGACAATTTTACGATAATCGGCTTTCCTGCCAACAACTTTTTAAGCCAGGAACCGGGTACCAATGAAGAGATCAAGGCATTTTGCCAGTTAAACTATGGTGTCACTTTCCCGATGATGGAGAAGATCTCGGTTAAAGGCGATGATATAGCACCCCTCTATCAGTGGCTTACCGAAAAGGACCTCAATGGCGTAATGGATTCCAAAATAAAATGGAATTTCCAGAAATTCATGATCAATGAAGATGGTTCCCTTGCCGGTATGGTTCCACCGGGAGAATCACCGTTGAGTGAAACCATTGTGGAGTGGATTACCAAAAGCAATTAAAACCATGGGGAATAATAGCAAGAAGAAAAAGGAGAAAAAGAAGAAATGCTGCAAGTCTGGTTGCGGTAAAAAATGCATTAAAAAAAACCTGGAATGATGAAGTACAAATGCACTGTGTGCGGACATGTTTACGATCCACTGGAAGGTGATCCTGATTCGGGAATTTCTCCAGGAACGTTGTTTGAAGATATTCCCGATGACTGGAGATGTCCCATCTGCCAGGTCACGAAGGTAGATTATGTGTTGATGGATTAACATCGTATCACACCTGATATTTCTATCGAATCTGCGGAATCTCCCATGAAATAACTACCTTTGAGATGGAAAATTAACCATCAAACCAGATAGAATTATGGAAAAAAGTATCAAGGGGACCAAAACCGAGCAGAACCTGCTGAAGGCCTTTGCAGGGGAATCACAAGCAAAAAACCGCTACCAGTTTTATGCCAAACAGGCGATGAAAGACGGTTACGAGCAAATTGCCGCTATTTTTAACGAAACCGCCATGAACGAGCAGCAGCATGGCAAGATCTTCTTCCGATTCCTGGAAGGCGGTATGGTAGAAATCACAGCATCATACCCCGCCGGAGTCATCGGAACTACGGCCGAGAACCTGAAAGAAGCCGCTATGGGAGAACACGATGAATGGAAAGATTTGTACCCTGGGTTTGCCAAGGTTGCAGAGGAAGAGGGGTTTTCCAAGATTGCCACGGCCTTTAAACTGATTGCCCAAATTGAAGGCCACCACGAAGCCAGGTACCTGAAGTTGCTTGGAAATATGGAGAAAGACCGGGTATTCAAACGCGAAGAGAAAGAGGTCTGGATCTGTCGTAAGTGCGGACACATTCATTATGGGAATTCAGCATTAAACAAATGTCCGGTTTGTGATCACCCGATGGCTTTCTTTGAGATCAAGGCGGAGAATTATTAAATACCCCCCAGCCCCCTAAAGGGGGAGTAAGTCCCTCACATGAGGGGTGTATAGGCACCCGCAAAGCGGAATAAGTCCCCTTCAGGGGATTTAGGGGTAAATATGGCGTATGAATTATGACAAAATCAACATTTAATAAACAGGAGGTTCTGGCCGATTTCCGGTTAGCGAATTTAAGCCGTCAACTGAGTTTACTGGGACGACGGGAAGCATTGGGAGGAAGAGCCAATTTTGGCATCTTCGGTGATGGGAAAGAGGTTCCGCAACTGGTATTGGCCAAATTCTTCCAGGATGGAGACTGGCGTTCGGGATACTACCGCGATCAAACCTTTATGATGGCAGCGGGCTTATTTACACCAGAAGAATTTTTCGCACAGTTATACGGTGACACAGATATCAATGTCAATCCGGGTACTGTTGGGAGAATTATGAACAACCACTTTGCCACACGGAGTGTCGATGACGAAGGAAACTGGAAGAATCTCACCAAGCAGAAGAATTCCTCAGCCGACATCTCCCCTACCGCCGGCCAAATGCCAAGGCTCCTTGGATTAGCACTGGCATCAAAGCTCTTCAGAAGCAACAACACATTAGAACCCTTTACACAATTTTCGATCAATGGGAATGAGGTTGCCTTTGGGATGATCGGAGATGCCTCTACCTCTGAAGGCCACTTCTGGGAAACCATGAATGCCGCCGGTGTGATGCAGGTACCCATGGCAATGTCGGTATGGGACGATGGATTTGGGATATCTGTCCCTCAGAAATATCAAACCACCAAACAAAGTATTTCAGAGGTCCTCAAGGGTTTTGAAAAGGATGACAAGAACCCGGGAATTATGATCTACAAGGTGAAAGGATGGGATTATGCTGCTCTTCTGAAGACCTTTAAAGAGGGAATCGACATCTGCAGAAAAGATCACATCCCGGTGTTATTTCACGTTTCAGAATTGACCCAACCCCAGGGACACTCAACATCAGGTTCTCATGAACGCTACAAATCAGAAGAGCGCCTGAAATGGGAAAAAGAGTTCGACTGCATTGCGCAAATGCGAACGTGGATCATTGAAAGCAAATTAGCCACATCCGAAGAGTTGGACAAGATTGAAGGAGAGGCTGTGCAGCGTGCCCGTGATGCCCGCAAGAATGCCTGGAACCACTACCAGGCTCCCATCAAGGCGGAGCGTAAGAAGTTGATTGAAACGGTGAAGACCACACACTGCCCCTGCAAGAAACAAGACCGGATCGACCGTATTGTTGAAGAGCTGAGCCTGATTGGAGAACCTATCCGGAGAGATGTGATTTCTGCTGCGAAAAAGATTCTCAGGGATGTATGCCTCAGTTGTGGAGTGAAGAAACCGATGGTTGCCGAACTGCGTACCTGGCTGGATGAGCAGTTGAAAGAGAATTATGACCGATACAACTCCCATCTCTACAGCGAGTCGGAGCAACGAGCATTGAATATTGAAGGCGTTCCTCCTCGTTTCACGGAGGAATCCCCCATCGTTACTGGCAGGGAAGTACTTCTGGCGAATTACGACTACATGTTCAAAAACAATCCTCTTGCTGTCATCTATGGCGAGGATGTGGGAAAGATCGGTGGCGTAAACCAAACCCTTGAGGGGCTACAGGCGAAGTATGGCGAAGACCGGATTTTCGACACCGGCATCCGGGAAGCGACGATAATCGGACAGGGTATTGGGCTGGCATTACGTGGATTAAGACCTATTTCGGAGATACAGTATTTCGATTACCTCCTTTACGGACTTCAGGTGATGAGCGACGACCTGGCCACTACCCAATACCGGACCAAAGGAGGCCAGAAGGTCCCGATGATCATAAGCACACGTGGGCACAGACTTGTTGGCATCTGGCACAGCGGATCGCCACTGAGCATGGTCATCAACTCCATCAGAGGCGTATATGTGCTGGCACCAAGGGACATGACAAGGGCAGCAGGATTTTACAACACCATGATGGCATCCGATGACCCCGCTTTGATTATCGAACCACTCAATGGCTACCGCCTCAAAGAGCAACTGCCTGATAACATTGGCGAATATAGAATTCCGGTTGGCACCGTTGAGGTGCTGGAACCCGGAACCGATGTAACCCTTGTGACATACGGTTCCTGTGTGAAGATTGCTGAGGAGGCACTGCCACAGCTGAAAGACTTTAAAATTTCGGTGGAGCTGATCGATGTGCAGTCTCTCGTTCCTTTCGATCTTAACAGCGACATCCTGAAGTCGTTGCAGAAGACCAACAAGATCGTTTTCTTCGATGAAGATGTCCCCGGGGGAGCCACCGCCTATATGATGCAGAAGGTGCTGGAAGATCAGGGAGGATATCAGTTCCTGGATGCCGTTCCACGCACGCTCACCTCTACCGACCATCGCCCGGCATACAGCAACGATGGCGACTATTTCTCCAATCCTAATGCCGAAGATGTGTTCCAGGTTGTTTACGACATGATGCACGAATACAGTCCGAACAAGTATCCGAGGCTCTATTAGGCAGTCGGCAGTTGGCAGTGTGCAGTAAATAATAAGTTATTTCATCATATCACCCCTCTACCAGATATGATTCCGAAGGTTGAACTAAAGCGAACACTTGATGGCTCCGACACCCTGTTCGTTCCTGAGCTGAAAGAACACTACCATTCCACTTTCGGGGCTGTGCAGGAGTCGAGGCATGTTTTTATTGAGAATGGATTGATGGCTGTTGATGCCATGGTTGATCAGGTCTCTGTTTTTGAGGTAGGGTTTGGAACTGGGTTGAATGCCTTGCTGACACTCTTCACCACGAAGGCACGAAGACACAAAGTGCAATACACTGGTATTGAGTTGTATCCCATTGAACGCTCTATTCTTGAATCGTTGAATTATACATCATTCCTGGAAGAACCTGATGCCCATGAAGAGTTTGTCAGAATCCATGAGACTCCCTGGGAAATACCGCATCAGCTGAATCCATATTTTCAGCTTACAAAGATCAACGCTGATTTGAAGTCGTTCGTCACTCAGGATGCGACTTTCGATGTGATCTTTTTTGATGCCTTTTCCCCAAATGTACAACCTGATCTATGGACCGTTCCCGTCTTTGAAAAAATGTTCAGTTTTCTTCGCCCCGATGGAATCCTTGTTACATACTCCTGCAAAGGGATTGTGAAACAGAACCTGAAGGAAGCGGGCTTTTCCATCAAAAGGCTTCCGGGCCCGCCGGGAAAGTGGGAGATGCTACGCGCCCGAAAAAAGTGATAGATTTTACCTACTTTTGAGACTGAAACGAAACCAGACACACCACGCCTGATGATACTTTATACGTATGAGTGAACACCAGTTCAATATCAGGGTGTACGGATTGCTGATCGACCATGGGAAGATTCTGGTTACAGATGAATACAGGATGCAGACGTTAATGACAAAGTTTCCCGGCGGCGCTCTCGAGTTCGGCGAGGGAACCGTCGACTGCCTGAAACGTGAGTTTCTTGAAGAGTTGAATCTGAAGATTGAGGTTGTTGATCATTTCTACACAACCGATTTCTTTCAGCCAACCAAACTCCTCCCCTCTACCATGCAGTTGGTCAGTATCTACTATCATGTTAAGGCGGTTGAACCCATGCGGTTTCCCATTGCTGATAAGCCATTCTCATTTCCCGAAATAGTTGATGGAGCGCAGTGTTTCAGATGGCTCCCCCTCGATACACTAACAGAGGAGGATGTAACGTTTCCAATCGATAAACGGGTGATTTCACTAATTTTAGAATCAACCTAACTCCAATATTATGCCATTTCGCCATTTCGCTATTTCGCTATTTCACCATTTCACCATTTGGCTCCGCCGAACTACGCTTCGCTCCGGTTCACCATTTCGCCATTTCGCCATTTCACTATTTACTTTCGTGCTTTTCATCGCCTCCTCTTGCAATCACCACAAGCAGGACAGAATTTATATCGCGGGTGAAATTGAGGGGGTCTCGGGAATGATCTTTCTGCAGGAACAAAAAACATTTGAGCTGCTGAAAATTGATTCCATGGTGCCTGATGTCAAAGGAAAATTCTTTTGGCACCCTAAAACTGATGAGACCAGTATCTACTCGGTTTGGGTTACTCCTGACGATAAGATAGTTTTTATTGCAAAGCCGGGAGATTCCATTCTTATCTCAGGAACTTTAAACCAATATCCATCCCTTTTTCAGGTTTCAGGGAACAAGGAATCAGACCTGATCAACTCTTTTTATACCTATTCGGCCGGAAATATCCGTGAAGTCGACTCGCTTCAGGTTTTGGTTGGCATGAACCAGGGAGAGGATGATTTTTACGAGTTAACAGTAAAAGTAGACTCCCTGTTCAATCAAATCTGGGAGAGACAGCGGAGTTATGAAAAAAACTTTATCCGTGAGCATGCCGGCAACTTTTCGACCTTGCTGATTGTTAACTATCACTTTGGCGTCAGGCCTGTGTTATCACCAAAGGCTGATGCCGAAGACTACAGGAGAGTTGATAGTGGGTTGATGGCAAACTATCCTGACAACCGGCATACCCTCTTCTTTCATCAATGGTTGAAAGAGGTAAAATAAAAATGAGTAAGTTTGGCTCAACATTTCGCCATGAGAAACAAGGTCTATTTTGCTTCTGATTTTCACTTCGGGATTCCGGATCATTCCCATAGCCTTGAACGTGAAGCTCTATTTATCAGATGGTTAGACATGGTATGTTCCGATTCATCGGAGATTTATCTGATGGGTGATCTGTTTGACTTTTGGTTTGAATATAAAACTGTAATTCCGAAAGGATACACACGTCTGCTGGGGAAACTGGCAGAGATTACCGATTCGGGCATCCCTGTCCACCTGTTTCGGGGAAACCACGACATGTGGGCTTTCAACTACCTCGAAGAAGAGCTTAATATTAAGTTGCACCGTGCACCGGAGTTTAAAACGTTTGGTTCAAAACAGTTTTATCTTGCTCATGGCGATGGATTGGGTACGGGCGATAATGGATACAAATTCCTCAAACGGGTCTTCTCCAACCGGTTTAATCAGTGGCTCTTCCGGTGGTTGCACCCCGATGTCGGCATCGGGATGGCTCTCTATTGGTCGCGGAGAAGCAGAAATGCAGCCCAAAAAAATGATAAGCCAAATGATGCAGGCACTAAACGTGGTATTGAAAAGAGATTGGTGACCCACTCCAAAGAGATTCTGGCGAAAAACCCCAATCTTAATTTTCTGATTTATGGCCATTATCACCTCCCTTCTGAGATTCAACTGAGCGACCACTGCCGGCAACTTGTTCTAGGTGACTGGCTAACCCATTTCAGTTATGCAGTATTTGACGGTGAAGATATAACGCTACAGTTTTTCCAATAAAAAAACGTGGAACCCCTGGGATTCCACGTTTTTTGTCGGACCTAGAAGGTCAAACAACAATCATTATTCCGGATGAATTGCTTCTACCGGACAAACATCTGCACAAGCGCCACAATCGGTACATGCTTCTGCATCGATCTTGTAAATATCACCTTCCGAAATTGCTTCAACCGGACATTCATCGATGCAAGTTCCGCAAGCGGTGCAATCGTCATTAATTATATAGGCCATGATTCAGTGAGTTTTATGATCCCGGCATCCGGGAAATCGGTTAAAGAATAGGTTTCTGGTGGCAAAGATACAATTTTTTGAGATACACAAAAGAAATCGCATTTTTCTTTCAATTGAGTGTTAAAACCGTAAATTTGCAGACTTAAAAATTAACCTGCCATGACAAAAAAGAACAGACCTGTTGAAGAACGGGAATCTATCGTTGTAAAATTTGTTGGTGATTCGGGCGATGGGATGCAATTTTCCGGAAATCTCTTCTCAGAATCGGCTGCTTTCGCCGGCAACGACCTCGCTACTTTCCCTGATTTTCCTTCTGAGATTCGTGCTCCGCAAAATACCATTGCCGGTGTATCAGGATTTCAGGTACATATGGGAAGTGCCAAAATCTACACCACCGGAGACCTTTGTGATGTAATTGTAGCGATGAACCCGGCATCCCTCAAGGCCAACTTGAAATGGGCCAAAGTAGGAGCTACCCTGATTATTGACTCCGATGCCTTCGAAGAAAAATCGTTGGAAAAAGCTGGATATAGCTCGAGCCCACTTGATGATAAAAGCCTGGAGAAGTACAACCTGCTCAAGGCTCCAATCACTCTCCTCACCAAGGAGAGCCTGGCCGAATTAGGTGTTGATGCGAAGACCGCCGGCCGGAGCAAGAATATGTTTGCACTCGGCATGCTCTTCTTTATATTCAACAGGCCGTTGAAGCCCTCTTTTAAGTTTTTTGATTTTAAATTCAAGAAGGACCCTAAAATTGCAAAAATTAATAAAGTGGTCCTCGAGGCAGGTTACAACTACGCTGAAACCGTTGAAGCGATTGAATCGGTGATTCATGTTTCTGCTGCCAAACTGGAACCTGGCCTTTATCGGAATATCACGGGAAACGTTGCTACTGCGTGGGGCCTGCTTGCAGCAGCGGAAAAATCAAAACGGGGACTCTTCCTTGGCTCCTATCCTATCACTCCTGCATCGGAGATTCTGATGGAGCTTTCAAAGCATAAATCACTTGGAGCAAAAGTTTTCCAGGCCGAAGATGAAATCGCAGGAATTTGTTCAGCCATTGGGGCAAGTTATGCCGGAAAAATGGCCTGCACAACGACATCAGGACCTGGGTTGTCGTTGAAGAGCGAAGCAATAGGGCTGGCTGTTATCACCGAGTTACCGCTGGTTATTGTGGATGTTCAGCGTGGAGGCCCATCCACCGGATTACCCACCAAATCGGAACAATCAGACCTGTACCAGGCACTTTTCGGAAGAAACGGAGAGTGCCCCGTTATCGTGATTGCAGCCTCCTCATCCGACAACTGTTTCCATTATGCCTATATGGCTGCAAAATTGTCGATGGAACATATGACTCCCTGTATCCTCCTCACCGACGGATACCTTGGATTCGGGTCTGCTCTGTTCAGGGATCCGAAGATGGCCAACATGCCACCGATCAACCCTCCTATTGTGGAAGCGAATGATCCTACTTATAAACCCTATAAGCGAAACCCGGATACACTTGCCAGATCGTGGGCTATCCCCGGAACGGAAGGGTTGCGACACCGTATTGGCGGTTTGGAGAAAGAGAACATCACTGGTGCTGTCTCTACCGACCCGATGAATCATCAGCTGATGACCGATTTACGTGCTGAAAAGGTGGCCCGCGTGGCTAACTACATCCCTGAACAGGAGGTTGACGGTCCTGCAAAAGGAGACCTTCTTGTTGTTAGCTGGGGTGGAACCTACGGGGCGATGCATTCAGCAGTTCAGCAGATGAGAAAGGAGGGTAAGAAAATCAGTCATGCTCATTTTCATTATATCAGCCCTTTACCGAAGAATACCGAAAAGATTCTGAAAAGTTATAAGAAGATCATTGTATGCGAACTGAACGGAGGCCAGTTTGTGAACTACCTCCGGATGAACTTCCCCATGCCAAACATACACCAGTACAACAAGGTACAGGGGCTTCCATTTATGATCAATGAGTTAACCGAGAAATTCAACCAACTATTAGAGGAGAAATAACGATGGACTTTATCAATTACACTGTAGAGAGAACAACCGTTCAGCTCCAGAAAGCCGATTTTGAAAGTGATCAGATGGTAAAATGGTGCCCAGGTTGCGGAGGGCATGCTATTCTGGCTGCCGTTGAACGCGTATTCCCCAGGCTTGGATACAAAAAGGAGAATTTCTGCCTCGTTTCCGGAATCGGATGCTCTTCCCGATTCCCCTATTACGTGAATACATACGGGATCCATGGCATCCACGGACGCGCTTTGCCTATTGCCACCGGCGTGAAGGTTGCGAACCCGCATCTCAGCGTTTGGGTAGCAACCGGAGACGGAGACTCCCTGGCCATCGGTGGGAACCACTTCATCCATACCATCCGCCGGAACGTAGACCTCAATGTACTGCTTTTTAACAACGAGATCTACGCCCTCACCAAGGGACAATACTCTCCCACAACCCCGATGAACAAGGTGACCAAAACAAGTCCGCACGGCACCATTGAACACCCCTTCAATATCGGAGAACTCGTAATGGGGGCACAGGGGACTTTCTTCGCCCGGGTAACAGACAACGACCTAACGATGATGACGGAAGCGATGTACGAAGCAGCCAAACACGACGGAACCTCTATCATCGAAATCCTGGAGAACTGTGTAATCTTTGCCAACAAAGCACACGCTGAAATCACCAGCAAAGAGAACCGTATCAAGAATATGTGTGTTGTCAAGGACGGACAGCCAATCCTGTTTGGAGCCAATATGGAAAAAGGACTGCGCCTCAACGGAACGGACCTCGAAGTGGTTGAACTAGGGAAAAACGGCATTACCATCGACGATATTCTGGTCCACGACCGCTACGACCCGAATCCCGGCATCCATATCATGCTGGCTAAACTCGGACCTCCTTATTTCCCAAGAGTGTTTGGGGTGATCCGCTCGGCCATGTTCCCCACCTACGATGACCTGGTTGAAGAGAAAATCCGACTTGGTAAGGAGGAATCCCCCATCAAGAAAATGGACCACCTGCTCAAGAGCGGTGAGACGTGGGAAATTAAGTAAAGTAAGAAGTTAGAAGTCGGAAGTTAGAACTGGAAGTACGAAGTTAGAAGTCGGAAGTAAATTTCCGAGTACTCGGGGAGGAATATCCGCACAGCGGAATAAGTCCCCTTTAGGGGATTTAGGGGTCACATAAGCGTCTAGATATATCGTACCTTTGTTCGGATGCTGCAAAAATTCAAATCTTTCATTTCAGAATATCAGTTGTTCTCTCCTGGTAACCAGGTGCTGCTTGCAGTGTCGGGGGGGGTGGATTCGATGGTGATGGCTAAGCTGTTTTACCAGGCCGGTTACCGGTTTGGGATTGCTCATTGCAATTTCCAGCTGCGAAGCAGTGAGTCGGACGATGATGAACGCTTTGTTGCATCAATGGCAGATCAATACGAAGTTCCTTTTTATACAACAAAGTTCTGCACGTCAGATTTCGCAGATATCCGTAAAATATCCATTCAGATGGCTGCCAGGGAGCTCCGGTATGCCTGGTTTGAGGAGATTCGGCATCAGGAAGAGTTCGATCTGATTGCAACAGCCCATCACCTCGATGACCAGATTGAAACACTCTTTATCAACCTTCTGCGTGGCTGTGGTATAGCAGGATTACACGGAATACCCATTCAAAATGGGAAGCTTGTACGACCTCTCCTGTTTGCCTCACGGGAAGAGATTCTAACCTATGCCGTTGAACATGATATCGGCTTCCGTGAAGATAGTTCCAACAGCTCCCTCAATTACACCCGTAACAAAATCAGGCATCAGCTGATCCCGCTGCTTGAATCAATCGAGCCTGAATACGCTAAACAAATTACGACCACCGTCCAACGGATCCAGGGAGTTGAATCGATCCTGAAACCTTATGTTGCGAAAAACCGATCCGAGTTGATCCGTCGTGAAAAAGACAAATTGGTTATCGAGATCGGGGAGCTTCGGAAACTGAAACCTCTTCAGGCATGGATGTATGAACTGCTCTCTCCCTTTGAGTTCAACGAGTCCACCATCCGTAACCTCATCAGGTCGCTCGGCAGCGAGAGCGGCAAGTCATTCCATTCAGCATCTCACCGCATTATCAAGGATCGTAATCAATTGATCATCACATCCATTTCTGATGGTAACCAGAATGAGGTTTCTGAAACACTGTTTATTGATGAATCGACTGATGGGATTGATTTGCCGATCAGGTTATCCTTTCATTCTGTCATCATAGAGAACGAATATCAGATCAGCCCCGAAAAAAACACAGCAACTTTCGATCAAACAAAACTCAGCTTCCCGCTTACACTCAGGCGATGGCAGCCAGGAGATTATTTCTTCCCCTATGGCATGAACAAACGCAAGAAACTAAGTGACTTTTTTATCGATGAAAAAATTCCCATCCCCGATAAAGAGAGATGCTGGTTGTTATGTTCGGGCGACAATATTGTATGGGTGATCGGGCACCGGATTGACCATCGGTTCAGGGTGACGAAACGTACCAAAGAGCTTCTGGTTGTGGGTTTCCTTCCATGATAAGAATAAAATATCTACCTTTGTGCATCTAAAAATTTAATGCTTAATCACATGAGAAAAATTGCTATTTCAGGATTGGTACTGCTGTTGCTGCCATTACTCTCCCTAAGTCAGGTGCTGGATCCTGTGAAATGGTCGTTCAAAGCCGATCGGACCAGCCAGGATGAAGCGACCCTTTCACTGATCGCTAAAGTTGATAAAGGGTGGCATCTCTACTCCCAGCATCTTCCGGCTGGAGGACCACTCCCAACTGTGTTTACATTCAATGAAAGTAACAACTACTCGTTAATTGGCGAGGCATCTGAACCAAAAGGCGTTGAGGAGTATGATCCCAATTTTGAAATGAACCTGAAGTTTTTTGACGGGACCGTTGTGTTTAAGCAAAAGATCAAAATTCTGACAAAAACGGCATTTACCATTACCGGCGAACTTGAATTCATGTGCTGTGATGATAAACGCTGTTTGCCGCCAACCGGCGTCGACGTTGAATTTAAACTGGAAGCAGCAAAACCTGTCGTTTCAGAGCAGATAAAAGAAGCTGTGGTCACGGTTCTTGAAACAAAAGAGACTATTGTGGATACAAATCCGGCAATTGAAGAGGCAAAAACCGAATCCATTGAGATAGCTATCATTGAAACCCCGGCAGAAACATCGCCCGAAAAGAGTGATTCGATGTGGGTTTTCTTCGTGGTTGCCCTGCTCGCCGGTTTCGCCGGAGCTCTCACGCCCTGTGTCTACCCGATGATTCCCATGACGGTGACCTTCTTCATGAGCAGCAGCAAAAGCAAAGCAGGCGCGAAGTTCAACGCCCTGTTCTACGGGCTTTCGATCATTGTGATCTATACCTTTATAGGAGTGCTGGTAACGGTTCTTTTTGGCTCCGACTCTATTAAAAACATCAGTGCCAACTGGATCACCAACATCATCTTCTTCCTGCTCTTCACCGCTTTTGCCGCATCATTCTTCGGATTGTTTGAGATCGTGCTGCCCTCTAAGCTGACGAATAAATCGGATCAGCAAGTGGACAAAGGGGGTTTGATTGGTACCTTTTTCATGGCTCTCACACTGGTTCTTGTCTCTTTCTCCTGCACCGCTCCCTTTATCGGAGGCATCCTGGTAGAGGCTTCATCAGGAAGTATTCTCAAACCAACCATTGGGATGTTCGGTTTCTCACTGGCTTTTGCACTCCCCTTTACCATCCTTGCCTTCTTCCCATCCATGCTGAGCAAGATGCCTAAATCGGGTGGTTGGCTGAACTCCGTGAAAGTGGTTCTGGGCTTTGTCATCCTTGCCCTCGGCATGAAATTCTTGCTGGTACCCAACCAGGCTCTCGGCTGGGGCATCACCCGCGAATTCTTTATCGCGATCTGGATCGTCCTCTTCACCCTGATGGGATTGTACCTGATGGGCAAGATCAAATTCTCCCACGACAGCGACCTCCCTTGTATTGGAGTTCCGAGGCTGTTCCTCATCATTGCCACCTTCACGTTTGTGGTCTATCTCCTTCCTGGTATGATTGGTGCCCCGCTGAGAAGTGTCTCAGCCTTCCTGCCGGCCGAATCATCGTTCAATCTCGTTGAGATCATCCAGGAAAACCGTGGCAGCGGACCTGCTGAGGAAAACAAATGGACCCTTTGCGAAGAGCCGAAACACGGAGATATCCTGAAACTTGCTCATGGACTCCAGGGATATTTCGACTACGACCAAGCTCTGGCTTGCGCCAGGCAGCAGAACAAACCGGTACTGATCGATTTTACCGGTCACGGCTGTGTCAACTGCAAAGTGATGGAACGTACCGTATGGCCCGACCCAACAGTCATAAACCGGCTCCGGAACGATTATATCATCGCAGCCCTCTATGTGGATGAACGAACCGAACTCCCTGAGTCGGAATGGATCACCTCCACGGTCGACGGAAAGGTAAAAAAGACTATCGGGAGAAAGAATGTCGATTTTGAGATCTCCCGCTTCAATGTCAATGCCCAACCCTATTACGTGTTGCTCGACACATCGGGCGAAGTGCTGATACCGCCCCGGGCGTTCGATACCGACGTGGAAGGATTTAAAGAGTTTCTTGATAAAGGCATGGAGACATTCCATGCAAATCAGCAAAAATAAGGTCATAAAGGAAAGACGCAACCTCTTACTTCGACAACGCCACAAAATACTTGAAAAAATAGGGGATCGTTTCAATACCCTTGAAGAAATTCTCGAGCGGGTAATTCTCATTGGGAGAATGGCAGGCATCGGTCTCGAGGCCAAATCCAAGGAGGATCGACTTCACACCTAAAACCCGTTCGAAGGTAGAGATGATAGGAATACTACCACCACTTCTTACCGGAACAGGAATCTTGCCAAATGTCGCCTCCATAGCCTTGCTGGCTGCCAGGTAGCCAGGAGTATCGATCGGCGAAACATATGCCTGTCCTCCATGCAATGCCTTAACGGTTACCTTTACGGTAGCAGGTGCAATCGAAAGGAAATGTTTTTCAAACAGTTGTGCGATTTTGACGTGATCCTGGTGTGGTACCAGTCTCATCGAAATCTTTGCGAAGGCTTTCGACGGAAGCACTGTCTTTGACCCTAATGCGGTGTACCCTCCCCAAATGCCATTGACATCGAGTGATGGTCGGATTCCGGTGCGCTCACGGGTGGAATATCCGGCTTCACCATCGAGGGCTTCAACGTTGATGGATCTCTTATACTCCTCTTCATTGAAAGGTGCTTTTGCCATCAACTTTCTCTCATCATCACTGATGATCAGTACGTCGTCGTAGAATCCCGGAATTGCAATACGGCCCTCTGCATCAGTTAGTGAAGCGACCAATTTTGTGAGGACATTAGCCGGGTTGGCTACAGCGCCTCCGAAGAGTCCCGAATGAAGATCGTGATCAGGTCCGGTAAGTTCTACCTGCATATAAGCCAGTCCACGTAATCCAACCGTAACTGAAGGGCAATCCATTGAAATCATACCGGTATCGGAAACCAGGATAATATCGGACTTCAACATCTCCTTGTGCTCGATACAAAATGCCTCCAGGTTGGGAGAGCCAATCTCCTCCTCGCCTTCAATCATGAACTTGACATTACAGGGCAAGGTATTCGTTTTCACCATTAACTCAAATGCCTTCGCCTGCATAAATGCCTGACCTTTATCATCATCGGCTCCACGGGCATAAATCTTGCCGTTCCTTACTTCAGGTGTAAAGGGGGGGGATTCCCATAGATCAATAGGATCTACCGGCATCACATCGTAATGGCCATAAACAAGAATAGTGGGGAGTGATGGATCAATGATCTTTTCTCCGTATACAACAGGATTTCCTCTGGTAGGAAGTACTTCAGCTCTATCTGCTCCGGCTTCGCGTAAAGATCTTTTCCAGTATTCGGCAGCTTTGATCATATCCTCTCTCCGCTCTGTTTCTGAACTGATGGAGGGAATTCTGATCAGTCCAAACAACTCCTCAAGGAAACGATCTTTGTGAGTTTCAATATAGTCGTTAATGTAATTCATTCGTCATTAAAAATTTGCCGCAAAGGTAGAGATTTTACCGTATTTTTGCAAAATTGTTTCAACATTCGGCGAATTGTAGTATATGGACACATTTTCATATTTAAATAATTTAGATAATTCAGCATTTGAAGAGCTGTATGAGAGCTTCAAAACCGATCCGGAATCGGTAGATGAAAGCTGGCGGAAATTTTTTGAAGGATTTGAATTTTGCCAGGTAAACTACAAAGCGGAGAAAGGCAAGTCATTCATCATCCCCAGTGAATTTTTGGTATTGAACCTGATTCGGGGTTATCGTGAGCGTGGGCATCTGTTTACCAAAACCAACCCGGTAAGAACCCGACGTACCTATACTCCCAGCCTTAACCCGGAGAACTTCGGCCTTGAAAAGAGTGAACTCGCAAAGACCTTCCAGGCAGGAAAAGAGCTTGGCATCGGGAACGCAACCTTGCAATCGATCATAGACCATCTGAATGAAACCTATTGTCAGTCGATTGGAGTTGAATATATGTTTATCCGCAAACCCGAAATGGTTGAGTGGCTGCAGAAAAAGATGGAGTTAAGCCGTAACCGACCTGCTTTTTCCATTAAAGAGAAAAGTCACATCCTGACGAAGTTGGCCGAAGCCGTATTATTTGAAAAGTTTATCCATAAGAAATTTCCAGGACATAAGAGCTTCAGTCTGGAAGGATGTGAATCACTGATTCCTGCTCTTGAAGCTGTTGTGACTGTTGGCCAGGAGCTTGGCAATGAAGAGTTTATTTTCGGTATGGCTCACAGGGGGCGATTGAATGTGCTGGCTCATATCATGCAAAAGCCCTATTTCAAAATCTTTTCCGAATTTGAAGGAAAAGAGTATGAGGATGAGCAATTATTGGGTGATGTAAAATATCACCTGGGATTCTCAACCGACATACCTGCCGATGATGGCAGCCGGATTCATCTCACAATGTGTCCCAACCCCTCTCATCTGGAAGCCGTTGATCCGGTTGTGGAAGGCCTCTCCAGGGCAATGATCGATAAAATATATTCGGGGAATTCCGACAAAGTCTCTCCTGTTTTGATCCACGGAGATGCATCTGTCTCGGGGCAGGGCATTATTTATGAGATTCTCCAGATGTCGGAATTGCCAGGGTATACAACAGGGGGAACAGTTCATCTGGTGGTAAATAATCAGATCGGATTTACAACCAACTACCTTGAGGGACGCTCAAGTACCTATTGTACCGATGTTGCAAAAGCGATCCAGGCCCCAATCTTCCATGTCAATGCCGATGATGTGGAAGCAGTAGTATATACTGTCAAACTGGCAATGGAGTTCAGGCAAACTTTCCGCAAAGATATATTCATAGACCTGCTGGGATACAGGAAATTCGGACATAATGAAAGCGATGAACCCCGTTTCACCCAGCCAATTCTTTATAAGGCTATCGAAAAACATGCAGATCCATTGGAAATCTATCTGAAAAAACTGGAGTCGGAAGGAAGTCTGGCAACTATTGATACCGATACGATCCACAATGGGATCAAAGAGAAGCTCGATCAGTGCTTTGAGAAGTCAAAAACGGTAGAAAAAGCCAATATCGATCCATTTCTGGATTCGAAACGGAGCAGTATCAGAAAAGCTACCACCGATGATTTTATCCATTCGCCTGATACTGGAGTCTCAAAACCAAAGCTGATGGAAATTGGGAGCAAAATCACGGCATTGCCATCAGGTATCGCTTTCTTCCGAAAGATCGTAAAACTGCAGAACGACCGGAAAGAGATGCTGGAGAAAGATAAACTCGACTGGGCGATGGCAGAGCTTCTTGCATATGGATCCCTTCTCCTTGAGGGCTTTCCGGTAAGGCTCAGCGGCCAGGATTCACAACGGGGGACATTTTCACACCGACATTCGGTACTTACTGTTGAAGATTCGGAAGAGAAGTATATCCCGCTCGAACACCTCTCTCCCAACCAGGCAAGGTTTAGCGTTTACAACTCTCCTCTCTCAGAATATGGGGTTCTTGGCTTCGACTATGGGTATGCATTGGGTCGCCTCAACTCCCTTACAATCTGGGAGGCTCAGTTCGGCGACTTCAGCAATGGAGCACAAGTGATCTCTGATCAGTATATCTGCTCCGCCGAAGAGAAATGGCGGGTGATGAATAACCTGGTTCTATACCTTCCTCATGGGTATGAAGGCCAGGGCCCCGAGCACTCCAGCGGCCGTATCGAACGATTCCTCTCTATATGCGGTCATCTCAACATCCAGGTGGCAAACCTTACTACTCCTGCCAATTTATTCCATGCGCTTCGCCGTCAACTTCACAGGGATATCCGTAAACCCTTGATCATCTTTACACCAAAAAGTTTACTTAGACACCCACAATGCATATCCTCCCTCGACGATCTGGCTTCAGGAGGATTCGAAGAGGTCATCGATGATGACTCAGCCGATCCGAAAAAGATCACAAAACTGGTCTTTTGCTCTGGAAAGATCTATTATGACATCCTGAAGAAGAGAGAAGAGACTGAGAAGAATGATGTTGCCCTTATCCGAATCGAACAGTTCTATCCCTTTCCCCACCACCAACTTCGGGAGATCCTTAACAGGTATCCTATGGCTGCAGCGTTTGATTGGGTGCAGGAAGAACCTTCCAATATGGGTGCATGGAACTTTATCCAGGGCATATGGGATGATGCAACCCTAAACGTGGTTGCACGTCCATCAAGTGGCAGTACGGCAACCGGCTCGTCACAGCTGCATAAGATCCAGCAAAACCTGCTTGCCGAAAAGGCTCTTGGGATGTGCACATGCGAACATGCTCACGGCTCCTGTAAACTTGAGTGTGCCTTATAAGATTTTGTTGCTATTTTTGCAACGTTAACCTGAACTTATACGTAAACCCAGTCATGATAGAGATAAAAGTTCCCAGTCCGGGAGAATCCATCACCCAGGTCCAGATTGCACGATGGTTAGTTGATGATGGCGAAACTGTAGACAAAGACCAGGAGATCGTTGAAATCGATTCCGACAAAGCAACGTTCCCGGTTGCTGCACCCGAAAATGGGAAAGTGACCATTGTAATTCCCGAAGGTGAAACAGTCGACGTTGGAGCAGTGATCGCCACGATAGAAGTTGGCAGTGGGAAGTCACCAGTTGACAGTCCACAGTTGGCAGTTGGCAGTCCACAGTTGGCAGTTGGCAGTACCAGCCTCAATGCGACTCCTCTGGCAAAGAAGATCATCGCCGAGAAGAAAGTCGACGCTGTGGCACTTACCATAGCGTTTCCCGGAAAAAGGATTACACGGAAGGAGATTGAATCATTCATAAAAACCAGGAAGGAAGAGAAAGGCCAATTTGTCTTTTCCGGAGATCGTACCGAGACCCGCAAAAAGTTGTCAACGCTGCGCCTGAAGCTTGCCGAACGCTTGGTTTCGGTTAAAAACGATACCGCCATGCTCACCACCTTCAATGAAATTAATATGAAGAAGGTGCTGGATATCAAAGAGCTTTATTACACGCGCTTCAAAGAGAAATATGGTGTTGGGATAGGCCTGATGTCCTTCTTTACTAAAGCCGTAAGCCTTGCATTACAGGATTTTCCTGCCATAAATTCGATGATTGACGGGGAAGAGTTAGTAACACCCAATTATGTGGATATGGGGATTGCGGTAAGTGCGCCCAAAGGGTTAGTAGTCCCTGTCATCCGCAATACTGAATCAATGAGCCTGGCTGAGATTGAGATCAGGATCAAAGAGATGGCAGTAAAGGCAAGGGAAAACCGAATCACCATTGATGATATGAAAGGTGGATCATTCACCATCTCAAATGGAGGAGTTTATGGCTCTCTGATGTCAACACCCATTCTCAATCCACCTCAAAGCGCAATCCTGGGAATGCATAAAATCATGGATCGTCCGGTTGCCGTTGATGGCAAAGTTGAGATACTCCCTATGATGTACGTTGCACTCTCCTATGACCATCGTGTCATCGACGGAAGAGAATCAGTCAGCTTCCTGGTCAGGGTCAGGGAGATTATCGAAGAACCTGGCAGAATGTTAACCGGCGGGGAGGACCTGTATCAGGTTCTGCTTGATATCTGAAAATTACCATGAGAACCCATGTCGATTTTTTAATCGTTGGGTCGGGAATAGCCGGCCTTACCTTTGCATTAAAGGTGGCAGAAAAGGATAAAGTATGTATCGTCACCAAGCAAAAGATGGACGATACGGCTACCAGCTACGCACAGGGAGGAATTGCAGCCGTGATGTATACACCCGACACTTACGAGAAACACATCAATGATACTATCATTGCAGGAGATGGCCTGTGTAAAGAACACATCGTCAGATTTACGATTCAAGAATCGACCGACAGGATCAAAGAACTCGTTTCATGGGGAACCAAGTTCGATAAAGATGCAACGGGGCACTACGACCTGGCTAAAGAGGGCGGGCATTCTGAAAACAGGGTACTGCGACACAAAGACAGTACCGGAAAAGAGATTGAAGATACGCTGATCGATCAGGTGCGAAGACACCCGAATATCGAGGTATTGGAGAACCATTATGCCATTGATATCATCACCCAGCACCACCTTGGAATTGAGGTAAACATCCGCACTTCGGATGTCACCTGCTATGGAGTTTATGTTCTAAACCCAAAGACCAATATGGTTGATACCATCCTTGCCAAGGTAACCCTTGTTGCAACGGGAGGAGCTGGCAACATATACAGCAATACCACCAATCCAACAGTTGCTACCGGAGATGGCATTGCCATGGTCTATCGCGCCAAAGGAGTCATTGAGAATATGGAGTTTGTACAATTTCATCCTACCGCACTCTTTCATCCACAGGAACGCCCCTCCTTTTTAATTACCGAAGCGCTACGCGGGTTTGGCGGTATTCTAAAGGACTATAGCGGGAAAGAGTTCATGCAAAAATACGATGCACGGCTTTCCCTGGCCCCCCGCGATATCGTTGCAAGAGCCATCGACAGCGAACTAAAGATCAGCGGAGAAGACTTTGTCTACCTCGATTGCAGACATCTCAATAAAAATGACCTGATCAGGCAATTCCCCAGAATCTACGCGAAATGTCTGAGTCTTGGGATCGATATTTCACGGGATCTCATCCCGGTTGTTCCTGCCGCACATTATATCTGTGGTGGGATCAAAACAGATGAATTCGGACAATCTACCATCAAGAATCTTTATTCATCCGGAGAGTGCGCCAGTACCGGTATGCATGGAGCCAACCGCCTGGCATCTAACTCACTACTCGAATCAGTCGTTTTCTCTCACCGTGCCAGCCAGCATGCCATCAAACGTCTTCCCAACATTGATTACTGCAATGCTATCCCCGATTGGGATGCCGAAGGAATGGTCCTCACCGAAGAGATGATCCTGATTACACAATCTCAAAAAGAGCTCCAGGCCATTATGAGCAGCTACGTTGGCATCGTTAGATCGAACTTGCGTTTGCAACGTGCGCTCGACAGACTGAACCTGCTATTTGAAGAGACGGAAGATCTTTATAACAAATCCATCCTAACACCACGCCTTTGCGAACTGCGTAACATGATCAATGTTGCCTACCTTGTGATTAAACAGGCCACCGCTCGTAAAGAGAACAGAGGATTACACTACTCACTCGATTACTCTCAAAAGAAAGACTGATAGAAATGGCTCTTATCAAAACAGCAAAAGGGGTACTTCCCAGTTTTGGAGAAGGATGCTTTCTGGCAGATAATGCAACTATGACCGGCGACGTAGTAATGGTAAAGGAGGGAACTGTGGTTCCATCGGGAGGTTTCCCTGATATTTACTGGATGCCTAATTTTTGTTTCACTGCAGGCATCATATCGTTGGCAGGTGTGGAATAGAGAACCACATCTTCAATCGCATTCAGCACATACGTGTATCCGTTTTCCTTGGCAACAGTTGCAATAGCTGATTTTGCCTCATCAATCAGTGGCTGAAGGAGTTTTTGTTGCTTAGCCTGAAGATCTTGTTGTGCCTGAGCCTGAAAAGCATCAATTCGTTCCTGTAGCTGCTGGAGTTCCTGTTCTTTATTCTGCTTGATGATAGGGGACATCCCTTCAGATTTCGACTGATAATCGAGATATTTGTTCTCAAACTCAGTGCGCATCTGGTCCATTTGTTCTGTCAGAGTTCCTTGGTATTTCTGGAGAGAAGTTCGAACTGAGTCAATTCCGGGCATTGATTGAAGCAGGGTGTTGAAATCAACATATCCTATCTTTAAAGGAGTCTGGGTCTGAGCCTGGGAACTAAATGCTATACCAACGAAGAGTGCCATTACGGCGAAAATCTTTGCAAATTTTTTCATTGTTTTCTTTTATAATTGGTTTATACTTTTAAGTTCGCAAAATTAGAAAAAATATCTTTACTATATCGTTGTCTAACGGGTTTATTTTCGGTCCTTTGCTCCTGATGGCTTTGATGATCCTGATCCTCCGGAAGACTGGCTACGGGTCCTTGAACCCATCGAAGCTCCAAGCTGGTCAAGCACATCATCACTGATATCGTATTTGGGATTGGCATACATTATCGTAAGGCTGCCTGATTTATCAAAGATCGCAGAATAATTATAATCCTCGGCGATCTGCTGGATGGCATTGTAAATCTTTTCCTGAATCGGTTTGACTAACTCCTGACGCTTTTTAAAAAGTTCCCCATCTTTCCCGAAATAATTGCGTTGCAAATTTTTTGACTCTTTTTCCAGGTCAACGATCTCCTGCTCCTTTTTTTTCTTCATCTCTTCAGGAAGAAGCACCGATTGCGCCTGATAATTATCATACATTTTGGACACCTCTGCAAACTTGGTTTCAATCTCCGTTTGCCACTGAACCGATAGCTCTTCAATCTGGGCCTGTGCTTCAGCATATTCGGGGATATTATCGAGAATATACTTGGTGTCAACATAGGCAAATTTTTGTGCCTGAATCATAGTCAGGGCGAACACCAACCCTAAAACTATCAATATAATTTTTTTCATGATTTTCGTTTTTCGCTATTTCGCTAGTTCACTATTTCACTATTTAATCTATAGAGGAGTTGATGGAGAAATGGAACTGACTTCCGCTTGCTCCGGGCACGCCAGGCACCTCATCAAGTCCGTAACCCCAGTCGAGCCCCAGCAGTCCGAACATTGGCAGGAATACACGGATGCCTAGACCTACAGAGCGATATAGGTTAAAGGGGTTGACATATTTCCATTGCAGCCAGTCATTGCCCGCTTCCACGAAGCCCAAGGCATAAATTGTAGCACTGGGGTTCAGGGAAATTGGGTAACGCAATTCAAAGGTGTTTTTCATGTATACTGTTCCACCAATAGTACTTGGATACCCAGGCGTAAGTGAGTTATTAGCATATCCCCGCATACCAATGAGTTCCCGGCCATCCATGTTATTATAACCTGTTAGCCCGTCTCCTCCTAGATAAAAGCGCTCAAATGGTGTAATGCCCAGGCTCTTGTTATAGGTTCCCAGGTATCCGATTTGTATCCTTGGCGAAAGTACCAGCTTCCCGATGAGAGTGATATACCATGATCCCTTGAACTTAATCTTATAGTACTCTACCCATTTATATCGCTCATTGTATGGCATGGTATCGTAGTCGACATCACCGCGGAAAAGGCTGTATGGAGGAGTGAGTTCCAATGTAACCGCCACTTGAGATCCAGCCCGGGGAAAGATAGGGTTATCAATAGAGTTCCGCGTTAAGGTAACTCCATAGGAAAGGGCATTATAGGCTCCGTTCCCTCCTCCGAATGAGAAGATTGCCGAGTAGTTCTTTGTATTATACCGGGAGTAGTTGAAACTATTGTAAAGAGAAAAATAATCATCGGGCCATCTCAACTGCGTTCCCAGCCCAACGGCAACCCCGTCTATTTTAAAATAACCGTATAGGGGATCATTTTGACTCAACCCATTGGTGTATTTTGAATGAACATATGACAGGCTGAGTGCGAGTGGTTTCTTTCCGCCCAGCCAAGGTTCTGTAAATGAAAAACTATAGCTGAAGTATCCCTTGCCATATGTTTGAACCCGCACACTCAATTTCTGCCCATCGCCTGAAGGTATTGGCTTCCATGCTTTCAAATTAAAGATATTACGGAGGGAGAAGTTGTTGAACGAAAGACCAAGGGTTCCAATAATACGCCCATATCCCCATCCTCCCGAAAGCTCGACCTGATCGGCTGAAGTCTCCTCAACGATATATTCAATATCTACTGTTCCATCTTCGGGATGAGGAACGATATTGGGGACAAGCTTTTCAGCATCAAAATACTGTAACTGCGCAAGTTGCCTCTGGGAACGGATTAACCGGTCCCGACTGAAAAGCTGACCGGGACGGGTTTGAACTTCACGCAATGCCACATGATCGTTGGTTTTTGTATTGCCTTTGATGGTCACCTTGTTCACTGTAGCCTGTTTCCCTTCATGCATCCTGATCTCCAGATCGATGGAGTCACTCTCGACCCGCACCTCAACCGGCACTACATCAAAAAAGAGATAGCCGTCGTCCATATATAGTGAGCGAAGGTCCCCGCCATTTGGATCATAGCTCAAAGCTGACTCAAGCGCTTCTTTGTCGTAAACATCTCCCGGTTTGACTTTTAGGAATCGTGAGAGGAAATTATCATTGTATTTTGAATTTCCAACCCACTGGATTTTTCTGACATAATATTTAGGTCCCTCTTCTACCCAGATGTTGACATTGATCGTATTATCATCGTTATGTGTCACAGTATCGGCAATGATTTGAGCATCTCTGTATCCCAAAGAATTATATTTGGTGATCAGGTTTATCTTGTCCTCCTCATAGTCTTCAGGGATAAATTTTGATGCCTTGAAAATACGGATTCTCACAGTACTGAAAGCATGCTGCTGAAGGATGCTGGCAATCTCTACGAAATCAACTCTCAGGGCAGCTTTTACCGATTCCCACAACACCAGATCCAATCCATCCATTGGATTGAAGACAGCCATCTCTTTAGTCTCCTTGAAAGCCCCTGATATCTGCTCTTTTGTGAGATGCTCATTCCCATAAACATGCATTTGCTGAATCTTCACCTTCCCATTCTTGGAGATGTCGATTACCATAGTCACCTGGTTGGCAGTATTGGAATCCCGTTTAAGCTTTACATCTACCTCTGCATTCAGGAACCCCTTGTTTTCAAAGTAGTTTTGAATGATATTTTTTGTCTTGATGATCAGGTTCTCGGTAACATAATCCCCTTTTACCAGCCGAATTTTATCTCGGATATTATCGGCATCTGATTTTTTGATGCCGGTAAAAGAGAATTTTGATAAGCGGGGTCGTTCACGAAGGTAGATATCAAGAAAAATCTGATTTCCGATTACGTTTGTGACAGTGATTCTCAGATCTTCGAAAAGGCCCTGGTCCCATAACTTCTTGATCGCTGTTGTGATCTTGTCGCCTGGCACCTGAATCCGATCCCCAACTGTCAATCCCGACAGCATGATGAGGACATTAGCATCGATAAATTTTACACCGCTAACTGTGATCCCGCCAATCTCGTACTCTTTCGGATTGTTGTAGTCAATCTCAATATCTCCCAGGGTAACCTGGGCCACAAGCGGGTGAAAGATAATTCCTGACAGAATGAGAATGATTAGAGATCTTAGCTTCATTTAGTTCGTTTCTTCTTGGTGGCTTCTATTAGGTTTATCTGTTCACTGGTCAGGCCGAATCTGCGCTCACGGTTCTGGTAATCAAGAATAGCTCTGTAAAACTCATCCCTTGTAAAGTCGGGCCAAAGGGCAGGAGAAAAATATAGCTCTGTGTAAGCAATCTGCCAAAGTAAAAAATTGCTAATACGATATTCACCGCTCGTTCGGATGAGAAGTTCCGGATCGGGAATGCCTTCTGTCGTCAAGTGTGAAGCAAATAATTTTGAGTCAATATCTTCAATCGATATTTTCCCTATCCTTACATCTTCAGCTAATCTCTTGGATGCCTCAACGATCTCCCAACGAGAACTGTAACTCAATGCAAGAATAAGTGTTAACCCCGTATTCGCGGATGTCTTCTCTATGGCACGCTTCAACTCCTTCTGGCTCTTTACCGGAAGAGCTGTTAAATCACCGATCGTAGTAAGACGGATATTATTATCCATAAGGGATTTCATCTCGTTGTTGATTGCCTGTACAAGAAGTTTCATCAGGGCATCAATCTCGTATTTAGGTCGGTTCCAATTCTCAGTGGAGAATGCGTACAATGTCAGGTACCGTATACCCAGCTCAGCGGCAGCTTCCACTGTTTCCTTCACCGCCCCAACCCCTTTTTCATGACCTTTTACCCGCACAAATCCCTGCTTCCTGGCCCAGCGACCATTGCCGTCCATGATCACAGCTACATGACCTGGCAAATTATCCCTCTGTATCTGCTCCTTTAAATCCATGAAAACATGCTCAAATCAAAAGTCATATACGTCCTTGCATCTCCTATTGGCATCGAGTGCAAATTTATAAGTAATTGTGATACCGAAAAAAGAATACCAGTCCTGGTTCCTTGAGTTTCCTCGTTGCATGCCCGGTTGATAGCTCATCGTAGGGTCGGAAAGATACTGTTGCTGATCGTTCGGGTCAATTAAATTGCCATCCAGATAATAGGTTGTACTGATATCGTCGAGGTAATCGGTAAAGGTTTTATGCAACTCCCAGAAAACTGCCATCCCAATACTCCGACTAACACTAACTTTAACACCAAGTCCGAAGGGTATGTTAAAACCTGTGAGGGAGTAAGGTTTCCTGCCTTCATATCCCTCCAGCTGACCTTCAGTTCCCAACGGCTGAAGTTCTGTACCGCCTGAAGAGGGTTTAAAAAAGAATACGCCGATACCGGCATAAACATACGGGGTGATGGAGTTTCTTCTGCTTCCGGTGAAATAGGGGAGAAAGTTAAATTCTGCAACTGCTGAAATATCCGTCACCGGACTTTCAAACTGCAGATTACGATTCGGTAAAAACCAGGAAGAAGATGCACTACCCTTCATCTTTCCACGGGTTCCGCTCAATTTCACTGCCCACCGACTGTTAATATTATACCTGGCCAGCACACCATAGGCTATCTGGGTTCCTTTAAAATGGCCAGAAGGGTTCACATCACCAAGATAGTAAGCCCCCCCTCCCATCAATCCAACCTCTAGATCCTGCGCTGAGGCGGAGGAGAAAAACATCAGGAAAACCACAAACAAACATGAATATCTCATACCCTTGTACAAACGCCTCTGAAATAATATTCTCAACTTAACTTTAAACAAAACAGTAACGACGGATTCCTGAAATTATTGAGGGAAGTATCTTAATTCAATTCCGTGCATCCAATCCCCAGTTCAATTTTTCACGTATCGTCTTAAAAAAATGACGGCCCGGAAGCCTGACTAACCTGACAGAATATCCCGCTTTTGTGACAATCAATTCCATCCCGCTTTGAACCTTCTCTTTCCTTGAATCCATCGCCACGAAAAAATCCTCACCATTTCCCTCCACAACAATTCGTATCCTTGAGTCGTCGCGGATTACAATTGGCCTTACAGTAAGGTTGTGGCTGGCAATCGGAGTGATCACAAAATTCTCGGAGTTGGGTGTAACGATTGGGCCTGCACAGCTTAATGAGTATGCTGTTGACCCTGTAGGAGTGGAAACAATCAACCCGTCGGCCCAATATGAATTCAGGAATTCATCGTTGATAGAAACCTGTATCATAAGCATCGTTTGCATGTCGCTTTTGTGAATTGTAAGTTCATTCATAGCAAAGGGGAATCCACCAAAAAGGTCCTCTTTCCCATGAAGTTGCAATAGCGTACGATCTTCCAGTGTGTAGTTGTTCGCGAAGATATCCTCCAGGGCCGTGATGATTTCATCCTTCGAGATACTGGATAAAAAACCAAGCCTTCCCATATTTATACCAATAATAGGGATCCCACTATTTTTTGTGAGTGCAACGGCATCGAGAATTGTCCCATCGCCTCCTATAGTGCACAAAAAATCAACTTTTTTGTGAAGATCCGCTTCCCGGAGAAACAGATCCGGGCTCTTCGAAAATTTTATTCGGCCATTCAACCGCTCGTAAAACGGTTTGTAAATCATGTTTAATCCCGACATCCCCTCAAGTCTATGAATGAACTCCTGAAGATATGGGATCATCGGGTCAGTTACAGATCGGCCAAAGAGGGCTAGATTCATTGATGGTTCTGAGTTTCAAGGCGCAAAGATACTCCATTTTTTGGGAAAACCCAAGGGACTAGATCGGAGCGATGAAATGGATATAGACCCCAGGTTCGCCAAGGTTATTCACTGCGAAGTTGAGATCGATTACGATATCGTAATAGGTGACCAGATCAATGCTGAGTCCGTAACCAAGAAGAAATTTATTCACCAGGGGGTTATCCTGTTGTACCTCAGGTATCGAATTGTTGACATATCCGGCATCGACGAAGAGATTGAGGTACAGCCCGTATGGAATTACACCGAATTTGGGTGTTTTCACAAAAGAGAGTGTCAATTGCCGTGGCTTTATCAGTGCAAATTTGATATTCGTCTTGATCAGTCCGAACCATGAGCCGTTGATCGAGTAATATTCGAATCCCCTGATGATGTCCCTCCCATAACCGATACCACTCTGAAGAAAAAACGGCTGCTCTCCGGGCCATGACCATTTGGCTGTAGCACCAACTGCCAGAAACCATCGCTCGGTGAACTTCCAGTACTTCCTAAATGTTGATTGGATGCTAAAAAGGTTCACGGGATCAGTGGTGAAACCCTGTTTGATTACTTCCATGTCGAGATAGAAGCCTTTGAGTGGGTAATACCGAACGTCACGATGATCCAGTTTGTATTTGTAATACAGGCTGAAAAAGGATTGATCGTTGGTGCTGTCGGTCAGGTAACCCGGAATTTTAAGCAGCGTGTCGGCAAAATGGTAATAGTCATAACCCAGTGCGAAGGTATGATAGCTGTGGATGTTTGGCCTGAAGTTCCCTTCCATAAATCCATGTGCATGTTGCCGCAGGCTTCCATTTGCCGTATCAATGTAATTGCTCTTATTTGCAGTGGTCCCGGTGATAAGTGATCTGTTCCTGTTGTAATTTCCCCCGAAAGCAAATCCCCATGTCTGCTTTTTATTGGTATAGGGCGTTTGATAAGTAAAACCATATAGCTGGTTGAACCCAAAGTGGAGCAATATGGTCAGCGTTTCGTTCCGTCCACGGGCATTGAAAAATTTAAAATTTAATCCATAGGTCAGCTTTGAGAAGTCGAGGGCCTCCAGCCAGGCGTTGATATTCCTGTTTGGAAACTCGATATAAGGGATAGGCCATATATACCACCGTTCAATCACCTTAACAATCACTTCGAGCTTTATGGGGTCAGCAGAGTACCACACAGTATCCAATTCCACCACATTAAAAAGCGCCGTATTGAATACATTTTCCTGGCTTTTTTGAAGAGCTTCAGAAATAGATGCTGTAGTAAGCGTGTCGCCTTCCGAAAATCTAAGTTCACGGAGTATGATATTCGGACGTGTAATTTTATTCCCTGAAAGAGTAATATGGTCGATGATAATGAGAGATGTTGAATCTGACTCTCCTCTGACCAGAAGGAGACCGAAGAGAACAAGGAACCCGGTCAGCAGGAGTGATCTCATCGACTCTGGTCAGATGTTGAGGTAATTCATCAGTGCGTCAAACCGCTCCTGAAGTGTTTCAGAGTATGTGTCATTATTTGAGTAGCTGGAGATGACAAGATACCCATATCGGTCGAAGGTCTGAAGGATCGGTCCGATATCCAGGCGGTTAATTTTTAGAGTTACTTCAAGCTTTGTGGAGTCGGGGAAGGAGGTTATGTAAGAACTCAGAACGGTTGCATCATTGGATTCGACAATCTGGCATATCTGAGAAAGAGAGTAATCTTTATCATTGATCTCCAGCACAATGATCCCACCCTGCGCATCTATTGAAGTGATCTTTGCCATGTGGTGAACCAGGTTAGCCAGGGTGATCACTCCCAGGTATTGATTCTTTTCATCCAGTACTGGCATCACCGTGAGTTTCATATTGGCGAAGGTCTGGATTACTTCATACACCGGTTGCGAATCCTTGACATAGGCCCCGTTCAGCGTAAGCATATGATTCCCAATCGGATCGTCAAAAGCATTCAGGGCAAAGATATCCGCATCACTGATCATCCCCAGAAAGTCTTTGTTGTTAACAATGGGTAAATGGGAGAGCCTGTATTCATCCATCATACCCAAAGCAAGCGCGCCACTGTCGGAAGTATTCAACGGATTGATGGAGTCGGTGATCAGTTCTCGGGCCAGCATCGCTATTACCTTTTATTTCGGTCGTTCAGGATGCTAAGATAGCTATTATATCGGATCTCACTGACATCTCCGGTTTCCAGACCCTTTTTCACCGCACACCCAGGTTCATGGATATGAGTACAGTTATTGTACTGGCATTGTGGGAGGAGCCGGTCCATCTCGGGAAAACATCTGTGGACCTCCGTTGCGTTGAAGCGAACCAGTCCAAACTCCTTGATGCCAGGAGTATCGATGATATAACCCCCTTCCGATAACGAATACATTTCAGCAAATGTAGTCGTATGCATACCTTTGTTGTGAGCAGTTGAAAGATCCCCGATCCGGGGATTCAGCTTCGGGTCGATGGCTTTGATCAGTGCTGATTTCCCCGATCCTGAGTGGCCTGAAAAGAGACTAACGTTACCCTTCAGGAGCTCTCTGATCTGGCTGATGTTGTCGCCTCGCAACGCAGAGACCGCATAGCATGGGTATCCCGCATGCCTGTATATCCTGAAAAGCTCCTCCATCTGCTGCACCTCTGTTTCACTACAGATATCAAGTTTGTTAAATATCAGGCTTGCCGGGATGAAATATCCTGTTGCAGTTACCAGGAACCTGTCAATGAACCCGGTAGATGTCCGCGGACTCGCCAGGGTAACGATCAGGTAGGCGTGATCCAGATTTGCCGCAATGATATGGGCTTCATGTGAGAGGTTGATCGACTTGCGTATGATGTAGTTTTCGCGGGGAAGTATCTTGTGGATCATTCCCTCTTCCTCTCCTGGAGACAATCTAAACTCCACCCGATCGCCAATGGCAACCGGATTTGTTGTTCGGATGCCCTGGATGCGGAAACGCCCTTTTACCTTGCAGGGGTACCTCTTCCCCTCCTTCGAGCGGACATAAATCCAGCTACCGGTCGATTTCTCAACCAAGCCTTCCAGGGTTCTTGAAACAGCTACCAAATCAGGGAAATTAAAAATAACTCTTGGTAAAAGTATAAAATATCTTACATTTGAGCATCGATATCTCCAATCCAAATTAGCATGAGACCACTAGTGTATATCACCTTGGGGTTCGCACCAGTCATTGCTGCGGGGATCTATCTTTACTTCTATCGCCGCATCAGCAAAGAGTTTTCGGCACTGCTCATCAAGAGTTTTTTCATGGGCATGCTTGGAATCCTTGTACTGTTAGCTGCCCAGTATTTGTCCTCGTTGCTTGGATTGAATGAACTCCGCAATCTCAAACGTACGATATTTTACTCGTTTGTTACTGTTGGCTTTGCTTCCGAGCTGGGAATATATATCATTTACAGATACCTGATACTCCCAAAAGACCCTGTCAATAGACCCATCCACGGGATTACATTTTCCATCATGGTGGCTCTGGGCTTCTCTACAATACAGCTTCTCTTTTTCATCCTCGATCCCCTTGGCATCCGTTCTCTCTTTCCCGAAACGCTCTACTCGTTTGTTTATGTTCCGGCGAACCTGATCTTTGCCGTGATCATTGGGTTTTATGTTGGGATGGCAAAATTCCTGAAGTCGCGGTTTGTGTATTGCATGACCGGCCTTTTTGCAGCCTCTTTCTTCCATGGACTCTTCAATTTCTGCCTTCTCACCAAAGACTTCAAACTGCTCAGCCTCTTCGCATTCGGTTCGATGGTCATCGTTTTTATCCTTGGGATCAAAGCAGCTTACACCAAGCCGGAGCCACTGGATAAGATTTAAATCTGATAAAGTTTTCCCGGTAATATCTTCACAATTCCTTCGAATTCGAGATTCAGTAGTGCTGCTGAAGCTTTGCTTGTCGAAAGACCTGACTGGATCATGATTTCGTCGATGCCTAAATTGGGTGCCTTTGCAAGGCATCTTACAATCAACTCTTCATCAGGTGTCATCTCCAGAAATATCTGGCACTGTCGTGCCGGCTTCTTTTCGGGTTCACGCCACCCCATAATATATTCTATATTTTCGGGCGATTGATAAAGGTGGGCCTGGTTGATCCTGATCAGGAAATTCGAACCTTCTGACCAGAGATCGCCAAGCCTTCCAGGCACGGCAAAAACATCGCGGTTATAAGAGTTGGCAATATCGGCAGTGATCAGTGCACCTCCTTTGCGAGCAGCCTCAACCACGATTAGGGCATCACATAACCCGGCAATGATCCTGTTTCTTTTGGGAAAATTCTCGCGGTCGGGGTTCGTTCCACTAAAGAACTCTGTAAGCAGTCCGCCACAGGAGATCATTTTTTCAGCCAAGGCACTGTTTGAATAGGGATAGATCCGGTCGAGTCCATGTCCCAGAACAGCTATGGTAGACAATTCCGCCTCCAAAGCCAACCTATGGGCACAGCTGTCTATGCCATATGCCAGACCGCTGACAACAAGCGGGTGATGCGGAATCAGCCCATTTACCAATTCCCGGCATATCTGTTTTCCATAACTTGTGGCACTTCGTGTGCCCACAATTCCCACCACCCGCACAGCATTCAAATCAGCAGTTCCTTTGTAGAAAAGAAGCAACGGAGCATCAATACATTGGGTGAGTCTTTGGGGATACAAAGGATCCTGGAAGAAGAGAGGTGAAATTTTAAAGCGTTCAATAAAATTAATCTCCTTCTCTGCACGCATGAATATCTCCTTGTTACCTACAGCCTGGCTAAGGACCTCCCCTACCCCTTTGACCCTCTGGAGGATTCGTTTCGGCTCACGGAAGACAGCTTCGGCACTACCGCACATCGTAACCAGTTTTTTCCCGAGCACATCACCAATACCGGGTATAAGGCAAAGTGCAACCTGATATAATAACATTGTTTCGTTTTTTACCTGATTAATCGGGAAAAGGGCCAAAAAGTAATACCTAGTTTTCCACAATTTTGTCACATTTGTTTCATCCGGAGGTATTTTTGTATTGATGGAAGTCCCTCAAAAGAAAAAAAGTGTCCTGATCTGCCCCCTCGATTGGGGTATCGGGCATGCTACGCGCTGTGTCCCCGTTATCAGGCATTTTCTCGATCAAAACTTCAGGGTCGTGATAGCATCCGACCGGCGTCCTATGGCTTTTCTCCGCAGGGAGTTCCCCGACCTGGAATTCGTAAAGTTCCCTGGCATCCATATCACCTATCCACAGGGATCGCTGATGAGCCTGAAGATATTTTTTCAGGGACCAAAACTGCTACGTGGAATATATAAGGAGCACAAGCTTCTGAAAAAGATCATCGTTGAACAGGATATTGACCTTGTATTCTCCGACAACAGATATGGGCTCTGGAGCAAGGAGATTCCTTCGGTTTTTATGACCCACCAGCTGGAGATAAAAGTTCCTCTACACCTCCGGATCTTTTCAGCACTTTTACAACGGATCAACTACGCCATCATCCGAAAATACGACGAATGCTGGGTACCCGACTTTGAAAATCACAAAGGACTTGGCGGCGAGCTTTCCCATCCTGCACAACTCCCCGATCACCTCCATTATATCGGGACACTTTCAAGGTTTTCAGGAGCCCGGCACCAATCCGAGGCAATCACAACCCCTCCGTTTGAGATCCTGGTCCTCCTCTCCGGCCCCGAGCCTCAACGAACCATTCTGGAAGAGACATTGCTTGCACAGCTTCAGCAAACCGATATCAAAACAGTAATCGTGCGGGGAATTACGGAGCGGCAGGAAGAGAGGAAATTTTCTGAACATATCCGCATCTTTTCACACCTTGAATCAGATCTTCTCCGGGAATACATCCGAAGTTCACTTGTTGTGATTTGCCGTTCGGGCTACTCCAGCATCATGGATATCGCTGCCATGGGTAAAAAAGCGATCTTTATTCCTACACCCGGACAAACCGAACAGGAGTACCTGGCCAGCTACCTGAAGGCAAAGAAGATCTACTTTTCAATGCCTCAAAGAGAATTCGACCTGATCTACGCCCTGGAGATGTCAAAAAACTATCCGGGAATGGTGTTGGATAACAACTATGGAGAGCTGAAAGAGAGGATAGAAGGAATAGGGAAGAGAATGAGGAATGAGGAATGAGGAACCAGGAATTTCACTATTTTGTTTCTCGCTTCTTCTTACTACGTATAACGAAGTAAACCCCCGCCAGTACACACGGGATACTCAGCCACTGCCCCATATTTAGTGCCATAGTGGCCTCAAAGCCAACCTGCGGTTCTTTCACAAATTCGATGAAGAATCTCACACCGAATATCAGGATGAGAAACATCCCGAATATATAACCATGTTCGGGTTTCCCTTTTTTGTGATAGTAATACCAGATAAGATAGAAAAAGATCAGCAGGTATGAGAGGGCCTCATAAATTTGTGTCGGATGCCGGGGATCTTCTGCTTCGATCGGATTGGATGCCCTAAGGAAATAGAATCCCCAGGGAAGCGAAGTGACGTGTCCGAAGATCTCGGAGTTAATCAGGTTCCCCATACGAATCAGGAAGGCGGCAAGAGCCGTCACAATAACCACATAGTCCATGACCCACAAAAATGGTTTCTTTTTGACGTAGGAGAAGATAATCAGCGAAATGATGATCCCGATCGCTGCGCCATGACTGGCAAGTCCTCCTTCCCATACTGCAAAGATCTTTAACGGATGGGCGAAGTAGTAATCGGGCTCATAAAAGAGACAATGACCTAATCGAGCTCCGATGATGGTGCCGATGATCATATAGGTAGTGAGTGAATCGAGGAGTTTTATCGGGACACCTTCGGTCTTGAACATCCGCTGGAGGATGAGGTATCCAAAAACGAAACCCAGTGCAAACAGCACTCCATACCACCGCACGGCTACACTCCCAAACCTGAAAATTTCAGGGTCGGGATTCCATGTTATGAAAGTTAGAATATGGTTCATCAGTTTAAGGTTTTATAACGGATGCCTGATACCTGATGCCTGATGCCTGATGCCTGATAATAAATAGATTCTGATCTGGCATCCGGGATCTGGCATCCGGGATCTAGTTAGACTGAAACTGCATTCGCTGCATGAACGACGAGTCGAGTCTGGCTCCCAGTTCTTTCTGTCCATTATTCTGCGCCACGCGCCCCAGGTCCCTCAAAACACTCAACGCTGTTCGAATATCCTGGTCATAGTATCCCTGCACAGAAGCATCCACAGAGTTGTAATAGTCGAGATCCTGTCCATAGGTCTCAGCCAGCCGCTCAACGATCTGATTTCCTTTTTCCGGCTCACCCAACTGATAATAGAGTTCAGCGTAAGGTATCATATAGAGATCCCAGGGGAATTTACTTTCCGGGAAATTTTCCATATAACTGTCCATCAATGCTTTTGTCTCCTCTTTTTTGCCGAGTTCCATCATCCCTTTGGCTGTTCTCAGGATGTTGGTTTTAGGTCGGATCGAGTTGTTCAAACTTTCAGGATCAATATAGACATGCGGGTCACTCAGGTTACCCCAGGCGCATTTCTCCAGAAGTACTTTCGAAGAGGCAATTGGATCTACAGTCCCCAATCCGGGGATATACTCCTCCTGGTAGGCACGTACCGGCATAAATTTATAAACAAACCCGGTCACATAGCACATCGAATCCATGTTAAAGACATGTTTCACACTGGATGGTGCAGCAAAATAAAGAGGCCTGGTAAAGTCGGTACTGGCAATCAGGTCGAGCAGCATAATATCATTCTTGTAAAGCTGGTTTGCCCTGATGGTCCAGTAAAGCGTATCCACCATCTTGTCAGCCAGTTCGGGTGGAACGACCCCATATTTCAGGCAGTTCTCCTTGTTGACAGTCATCTTGATCTTCTTGGCAGGGAAGAATTTTATCTTCTGGCCATTCTGGAGCGTCAAAAAGGTTTGCGGATTGGTACTCTTGATCCATCCGATGAGGTCTTTCAACTCCACATAACCATTGAACCCAACATTATAATAAGGCAGGATATCATTTGAACCTGGCCTGAAGTCCTTTTGTGGGATGCTAAAGGGGATTGGTTCCGAATCGTACATTTTCTTGTAAAGCTGGTCGATGTACCAGGCTCCTGAAGCGAGCATCAGGTTGCATACGCGAACATCGGTACGAATTCCTTCGACCTCCTGGTCGTACCAGAGAGGGAACGTGTCGTTATCTCCGTTGGTGAAGAGGATTGCCTGGGGCTCGCAGGAGTTGAGGTAATTGGCCGCAAAATCCCTGCAAGCATATTTTCCTGAACGGTCATGATCATCCCAGTTCTGCTGGGCCATCAGTCCGGGTACCAGGATGAGCGTAACGGCAAAAACAACGCCAATCGCCACCTTCTCATTCATCTTTTTACTCAACCACTGAATCAACTGAATTACCCCGATGCCAATCCAGATTGCGAAGGCATAGAAAGAAGCCGCGTAAGCATAGTCCCGTTCGCGGGGTTCATAGGGTTGTTGATTCAGGTAAACCAGTATCGCCAGGCCTGTCATGATGAAAATGGAGGCTACCACGATGGTATCCTTGTAATCTTTCTTCATGTGAAACAGCAATCCGATAATCCCAAGGATCAGGGGCAGGAAGAAATAGGTATTGTGTGCACGGCTCTGCATAGAGTAGGGCAGGTTCGTCTGATCGTTGCCCAACCTCATCTTATCGATAAAGGGGATTCCCGAGAGCCAGTTGCCTTTGGCTGGTCCTCCAAATCCCTGGACATCGTTTTGCCGGCCGGCAAAGTTCCACATGAAGTAGCGGATATACATATGACCTATCTGGTAGCTGAAAAAGTACTTCAGGTTTTCTCCGAAGGTAGGTTTATTCAGTGTCTCTGCCTTCCCGTCACGTCCGGTGATGGTGATTGGTCTCCCTTCGCCTGCCCAGTTCTTGTAAAACTGCTCCGATCCATTCCGGGCACGGCTCCACATACGGGGAAATATTGTTGTAAAGCGTTCGTCAAATACCGGGATTGTGCCTTTGCGGTCGTCGATAATAATATATTTACCCGATTCATTATCACGGCGGTAGGTTGGTGATCCATCAGCATAATCGACGATGGGAGCATTCCAGTACTGGCCGTAAGCAATTGGCCAGTCACCATACTGCTCCCTGTTGAGATAGGAGAGCATACTGATTGCGTCTTTCGGGGCATTTTCATTGATTGGTGTGTCGGCATCAGCACGGATGATCAACATCACAAACGAAGAGTAACCGATCAGAATAAAGGTGATACCAAGGATGATTGTATTCCAGATTACCTGTTGCTTTTTCCTGGTATACCAGAGTCCCCAAACAATCAATCCGATGAGTAGAAGGAAGTAAAAAATCGTTCCTGAGTTGAAAGGCAGACCAAACCCATTTACGAATAGCAGCTCAAATTTGGCTGATCCTTTAACGACCCATGGGATGATGATGAACATGATAAATGCCAGTATCAGGATGGAGATGGCAGCTGTCCAAATCATTCCCCAGCGGGTGGTCTTGAATTTCTTGAAGTAATAGACAAAGGAAATTGCAGGAATGGCCAGCAGGTTAAGCATGTGAACTCCTACAGAGAGGCCAATGGTAAATGCAAGAAGGATAAGCCATCGGTACGAGTGTTTTTCGTCGGCCTGCTCCTCCCATTTCAGGATGATCCAGAAAGCCAGGGCGGTCATCATCGATGACATGGCATAAACTTCGCCCTCCTCTGCCGAAAACCAGAAAGTATCGCTGAAGGCATACGCCAGTGATCCGATAATTGAAGCCGCGAAAATCGTGTACATTCTTCCGCTGGTCATCTCGCCGTCGGGAGCAACCAGTTTTTTGGCCAGCATTGATATCGACCAGTAGAGGAAGAGGATGGTGAGGCTGCTGCTGAGAGCCGACATAATATTCACCATGAGGGCTACCTGGGAAACGTCGCCGAATGCAAAGAGGGAGAAAAATCTTCCTAAAAGCTGGAATGTAGGAGCTCCGGGAGGGTGGCCTACCTGGAGTTTATAGGCGGTGGCAATGTACTCACCACAGTCCCACCAGCTAGCAGTAGGTTCAACAGTTATCAGGTAAACAACGGATGCAATGACAAAAACGGCCCAGCCAATGATCCTGTTGAGGCTTTTGTAATTTTTCATTTGATAGTGATTGATTCAACAGCTTTTCAGCCCACGAAAGTACGAAAAAACCCCGATTGCACAGAAGTTGCTTTTTAAATACAGAATTATTATTTTTGCCGCTCATTACGAACCATAGAATTCGTCATTCGTAATTCTTAATTCGTAATTGGCACTGACCCATGGTGTAATGGAAGCACAAGAGATTTTGGTTCTCTCGGTCTAGGTTCGAGCCCTGGTGGGTCAACAAGGTTTACGATTGATTCGATTGTTGATTTCCTCTTGAAATCAGCCATCTTCTCAGAATAATCTTCATTTCTGCTTCTCTGAATGGCTTAGCCAGGTAATCGTCCATTCCTGAATTGATACACCGTTCCCGTTCACCTTTTACCGTTCCTGCTGTCAACGCGATAATAGGAACCCTGGTATCCTGTTCCTTTTCCAGTTCTCTGATCTCCTCTGTTGCCATATAACCATCTTTTCCCGGCATCTGGATATCCATGAGAATCAGATCCGGATCTGACGTTTTATAAATCACTACAGCCTCTTCTCCGTTAGTCGCTCTCAATATGTTGGTATTGGGAAGAAGAGAGCTTATAACGGCCTCTGCAAGTTTCATGTTGATCTTGTTGTCTTCAGTGATTAATATTGTGTATGTCTCAAAACTGAGTGTTGACGATATGTTATCCCTTTCGGCTTCAGATTGCTGGTCGCCTGATTGATCCGGCTCTGTCTGGATATTTTCAATTCTGTCAAGGATATGATAAAGTTCCATAAGCTTGACTGGTTTAACCAGTTTGAAGCGAACCCCTAATTCTTTGCACTCCTGAAATACTTTTTCATCATCCGCTGAACTATAAAGAAGGATTACAGGTGAAAATTCGGAAGGCAACTTCAGGTTGTCCCGTAGCTGCCTGATCATCTGCAAACCGTTCAGGGAAGGCATATTGTAATCAGAAATGATGATATCATACGACCCAAATTCGACCATCATAAGACCCTCTTTCCCATCACTTGCAAGTCCTGCTTCGATGTTTCGATAGGCAAGCATTTCACTGAGAATAAGGCGATTATCTTCGTTATCATCAACGATCAGGGCTCTTTTAATTTTACCTGTTCCAGCATGTGGTATCTCCTGCGGATCGACGATCTCAAGTTCAATCATAAAAGAGAACGTACTTCCTTCACCAACTTCGCTGATTAGGTGTAGTTGGTCGCCCATCTTTTCAAGTAACCTGTTGGATATTGTCAGACCCAAACCAGTTCCTCCGTACTTCTTGGTAGTTGATGGATCGGCCTGCTGGAATGAGGTGAAAATCTTATCATGCTGCTCTTTGGGGATGCCGATTCCGGTGTCGCGGACAGAGAACCGGAATAACCCAATGTTGGCATTATCCTTGACTTTCTCCGACCTGATTTTAAGCACAACTTCACCAGTTTCTGTAAATTTGACAGCATTGCTAAGTAAGTTCATAATGATTTGCCGGAGACGGACCGAATCGGCTTTTACAAATCGAATGATATCGGGGCTGATATCCAGTAACAATTCCAGTCCCTTGCCAAAGGCTTTAAACTTTACAACATCTACGGCCGACTCAGCGAGTTCTAAGATATTTGTGGTTTCATAATCCAGTTCAAGCTTTCCGGCTTCAATCTTTGAAAAATCAAGGATGTCATTGATTAAACCCATCAGTGATTCTGCTGAAGCAGAAACATTATGCATATGTTGCTGTTGAATATCGTCCAGCTTTGTTTTCAGTAAAAGTTCAGTAAACCCGATAATCCCGTTCAAGGGTGTCCTGATTTCGTGACTCATATTTGCGAGAAACTCGCTCTTCGCTTTGTTGGCTTGCTCGGCATCCATCTTTGCCTGTTCAATCACTGCGGCTTTCTCTTCAAGCTCCCGGTTCAGGGCCAGAACACCACGATTGGTCTCTTCCAGTTCATGATTGATCAGTTCAATATCCTGGTTACGCTCCTGAAGTTGTTTTAAGAGGAAAAGCAGTTCGTTGTTTTGTGAGTTGATGGTGTCGACCATCGAAGCATCTCCACGCTCAATAGTTTTACGGAAGGCAGTTTGAATTTGTTTGATACGCTCCTGCGATAATGACTCTTCTTTCCTGGGCAACCATTTTACCGTAGTAATTTTCGTGCCTTTATCCGGCTCCGACTGAATGTCAAAATCATCCATGAGGCGTTGGGAACCACTTATGCCAACTCCCATACCGGTCTTCGACTTAAACCCTGGAGATCTTACCTGGTCGATATCTTCAATTCCCGGACCCTTATCTTCAAATACAATGATCAATCCGGTTTTTCTATCCCGTTGCTCGCCAAGATAGAAATGAATCGTACCGCTTTGTGCATATTCAATGATGTTCCGGGTAAGTTCAGAAATTGCAGTACCAATCTTTATACAGGTAACCTTGTCAAACTGCATCTCTTTAGCCAGCAGTGATCCCAGATTTCGGGACCGGATAACATCCGTCTCGAGCTGGATAGATATCTCACCAATATCATGGAGAGTAGCGGATGATAAGAACGGTAGCATCATCATGGATTCTGGCGTATTTATTTATGATATATTCAGAATTCTCCTGAGGTGGGTTGCTCCAGTTTATCTCTTCTCGGTGCCACTGGGATGTGATTCCGTCAGAATAAAGGCAAATACTGTCACCCGGCTCAAAACTGTAATCAAAAATACGGGGTGTGCGCATGTTTTGACCAATGATGCCACCGAAAGAAACCAGGCTGTTCTTTTTGGATTGAGTGTTGACCTGTCCTTCAATGTTGCCAACTCCCGAGAACGAGAGTTTGTTCTTTTCGATATCGATCCGCACAATTCCGATCGTGGCCCCCCTGGAGCCCTTCATTGACAAATGGATCAGGTTCATCAGTTTTTCGAGAGGTAACTCCGGTTTATGAATGATTTGCTCTTTGGCAAGTTGTGATGCAAAGTGCGCCTCTTTACCGTGCCCGAGTCCGTCAATTACCGCAGCAACGCTAATCGTGTCAGAGAGATGCATTACCACATATGAATCTCCGTTTACCAGTTCTCCCGGCTTCGGTCTTGATGCAACCCCAACAACAAGGTGTTTGTTTTCACCAACCCAAGTGGAATGATTGATCCATTTCCGGGTGCGGATACAATTTTGATAGACCTGATGGCCGGCTAACAGGGTATCCATAAATTCTGCTTTTCTTTCTGGATTTATCGCAAATTCATCCGATAAGCGTCTGATGGCTCCCAAACCTATTCCCAATGAATGTTTATCAGTGTATCCATCTTCAACCGCAAGGTTTATATCAGGAATCCCCTTGCCATAATCACAACACCAAACCTCAATCCCTGTATTGTTTTGCTGGTCCCTGATGCGGCACATCATGAAATGTCCTTTACCACCCCCATGTTTAATGACGTTAGTGACCATTTCGGTAATCATGATGGCCACCTCTCCGGATTCGACATCTGAAAATCCAAGTTTTGATGCAAAACTGACCCCTTTCCTTCTGCAAACCCCAACATCCGACTGGTTATCAATCTGAATACTCTGGACCTGATCTCTGATTATATCCATTTCATGATCCTTACTGTTGTTCCCTGATTGACTGTTGATTCAATATAAAAATCATCGACCAATCGTTTAGATCCGGGCAGGCCATACCCCATGCCACCTCCGGTAGTATAACCATCACTCATGGCCATGTCAATATCCTCAATACCAGGACCCTGATCAACACAGGTAATGATTAAAGCCTTTTGATTACTGAACATTCCGGTCTCTATTAGCACATCTCCTCCTCCGGCATAGAGGAACATATTTCTGATAAGTTCACTGGAAGCCGTGGTGATCCTGGTTTGATCAACAATCCCTAACCCATTTTCTTTGGCATAGAAGCGAACCAACTGTCTGACTCTGACAACATCTGTCTCAGTATGAACAGGTTGCTTATCGACAAGGATCCAGTTGCTGTTGTCAATTGGGTTAGTCATTCCACGAGTTAGATTAATCGGATTACTTGTGTCCCTGCTTCATTCTTCTGTTAAGCATTTCGATTCCTTTTTCCATGCTTAATGCCGTATCAACCCCAGGCATCTCAAGCCCAAGTTCAACAAGGGTTATGGCCACAGCAGGCTGCATTCCCACAATCACAACGGCTGCATCCATGATCGCAGCCATCGAGGCCATGCCTGAAAGCATCCTTCCGATAAAAGAATCAACCATCTCAAGGACAGATATATCAATCAAAACCCCTTTTGCTCCGGTTTTTTCGATGGCTTCAAGTATGTGTGATTGAAGCTGGATTGCCATTTTATCATGCATATCAACCTGAATGGAGACAATCAGATAATCGCCTATCTTTATAATGGGTATTCGTTTCTCTTGAAGCATATCATCTAGGTTTTCATTCTGTTTCGTCGTCCAGGTTTAACAGATCACTCATATAACTGGCGGTGACCCTCTCTTTTTGTTTCATTGCATAGATCATGGCATCCTGAAGAGTGGCTTTGGTCTTTATGGTTGACAGATCAATGCCAAGATGCACAATGGTTTGAGCAATGGGCGGACTTATTCCCGAGATAATGCATTCGGCGCCCAACAACCTGGCTGATGCAACTGTTTTCAGCAGATGGTTCGCCACCTGGGTGTCAACTGTTGGAACACCGGTGATGTCAAGAATGGAAATGGTACATCCGGTCTGAACCGTCTTATTCAGCAGGTTCTCCATCATGATTTGTGTGCGCTGACTGTCCAGAGTTCCTATTACCGGGAGAATCAGGATGTTGTCCCACACCTTGATGACAGGACTCGACAATTCCATCAGGTCCTCCTGTTGCTGGATGATGGTCTGTTGCTGTTCCTGGATCTTCTTCAGTTTTTCCTCCAGTTCGGTCTGGATCTGCTTCCGGTTTTTAAGCTCATCTGTCAGATCGTCAATCAACAGGTCGATTGCAGCTTCAATTCCGCTGAAATCATCTTCAATATCCGATTGGATCCGCGCTTCCAGATCTCCTGACGCAACTGTAGCAAGAACATCCTCAATGGTATCAATGCGCTTTTTTGCGTCTTTAATAGTTATACTTGCTGCCAATGTTATTTCCTCCTATCTTTTAACCAATTAACTGCATCTTCTCTTGTTTTCACAAAGTTGCTGTTCGCTTTAAGTGTTCCCAGTTTCATTAACACTTTAGCAATCATACGGGTAGCAGAGCTTGCACCTACAAATACTACATCTGAAATCCCTGCATCGTCCAACATTTTGTTTGTAATACTTCTGGTTTCACGGTTTTCCATTTTGCCTGCATGTGAAAGATCTACTATAATATGCCTGAAAGGTTTGCCTTCAAGGGTATTTTTGTAAAGCTTCCCTGCATTCAGGGCATCTTCTGTTGAATAAAATCCGATGACCTCCTGGATCAATATATTATCTTGGTCATCATACCAAATCTTGTGTTCCATAGGTTTGATTTAGAGGGTTTGATCTCACTATTAATAATTAGCTAATTTACATCTTTAATGCACAATAATCAACAAACTGATAATTTTCTCAATAAATAAATATAGTAGAAAAGGATAATCCACTATCAAGAAAAAGTAGAAAGTTTACTAAGCAGGCTGTAAGCCTGTTTTTTATCCCGGATCCCGGATCCCCCATCACTCATCGCTCATCGCTCATCGCTCATCGCCGACCCATAATTCGTCGCAAAAAAGGAGGGAGTTACGCCGGTATGTTTTTTGAACACCGAGCTAAAGACCGTTCGGTTGGCAAAACCACACTCTTTGGCCAGAGCCTCCTGGGTATGCTGGCGGGTATATCCTTCGGTGATCATCCGAATCGCTTTCCGTATCCTATACTCATTCACAAAATTGGGAAAGGTCGTTTTAAGTTGCTGATTGATCGCACGAGATAAATAGGTACGATTGGATTCCAGCATCCGGGCAATATCCTGAATATTCACCTTGGGATCCAGATAGGGCGCTTCCCGCTCCATCAACTCCCTGAGGGCACTAATAAGCCTCTTGTGCCGGTAAACCTCCTCAACATCCGCCCCCCCTACCGGGTCATCCGCAACACCTGATGATTCACCCGGAGTTCTTGCGGGCTCATCCTCAGCTCCTTCGCTTTTATCCTGAAAGCCATCATATTTGTGCTGAATCCCGTCGGGTTTATCCGGCCTCGGCTCCTGAAATACCGTCATCGCAATGGATTCGAGGCTTTTCCTCACCAGCGCCAGTCTGGAGCGATAGAGCCTCCGGTAAAAAACCAGGACAATCACCAGCGTAACCACCAGAAAAACCAATCCTATCACAAGGTTGTACACCCGGCCTCTGGAGCGTTCCAATGCGCGCCGGGTCTCAGCATGGTTTCGATCGGCCAGTATGATCATCGATTGCGACAGGTGCTCCTGGATGCGCAGGGAATCCGACAACCGGAGATACCGCTCCTGATACCGGAGTGCCTCCCGGTAATCTCCCTGTTGTTCATGAATTTCCGCCAACAACAGGTATACCTCCGGAACAAAACGCTGAATGGTAAATAGAAGGGAGTCGGCCGGCAACAATTGCTTTGCCAAAATTTCGGCTCCCCGGATGTCTCCCTCCCGGAGAAGCAAACGGGCGTGGATATAGCGATATTCCTGAAGCACCTCTTCCCTGACAGCCTCCTGTGGATAATCCGAAACCTCCCGCAATAGAGCGACTGCGCAATCAATGCTGTCAGTCAGTAGGGCCGTCTCGGCCAATTTGATCCGGGTATAGGCCAGGGTGTTGATCCTGTATGATTCCCTCAAATGCTCTTCAGCCAGGGAGAGGGAACGGTTAAACCATCGGTTCCCCGCTGCCGGATCTCCCTGCAGGAGGGAAATTTGTCCCAGATTATTCATCATCACATAGGGACGATAATGATTCCAGTTTGCTTCCTCTTCATAAAGACTCAGGATCCCGGTATAGGTTTCGATAGCCTGATCGTACAACCCGGCATGGTAATACAGATCTCCCAGTAGATTGAGGATATTCCGGTATCCCTCTCCCCGGGGATCTTCGGGTGTATTATCCCGGTAGGACAGCAGGTGAACCATGGCCGAATCATACTGTTTCCGGGCAATATAATAATTCCCCCGGGAATACTCCACCAGATTGATGTCATCCACCCGCTGGTGCTTCCTTGCCAACCGATAGGCCTCGTTAAAAAGCGAAGGGGCATTGGGACTGAAATACATCGCATGGAAAACCAGTGAACGTATATGAGCGATCTCATCTTTTCGGACAGTAAAATCAAACAGTTCCCGGGCAAGTTGGTTTCGGATCCCATAATCATGAATTGTTAACAGATGTTCGTACGCCATCCCCACCGAATCCCATAAAGCCTCTCCCTCCAGGGCTTCAAGCCGGGAAATATCCGGAATGCGTTGAGAGGTTTGTCCGAAAACCAACTGAATACCAATAAATAACAACCAGAAACAGCCTGCCAGGAACCTGCCTGCAATGGGTGGGATGATTCGGTTTCTCTCAGACATAAAACAGTAAAATGTGTTTTGATTTACCAATCGAAACAAAGATAATCATCCTGATGAAAGCCGTTCAGAAAAATCTGACCGAAATTAGCAGGTATATGCAAACTCCAAAATCCAAACAAATATGAAAAAAAGTATTCTTGCCCTGATGGTATTGACCCTCTGCTGGTCGGCCGCAATTTCCCAGAATGTAGGCATCAACTCCGACGGCTCCGCACCCAATGCCTCGGCCATGTTGGATGTAAGTTCAACAACAAAAGGATTTCTTCCACCCAGAGTTTATGATTTTTCATCAATAAGTAATCCGGCTTCAGGTCTCATGGTTTACCTGGGAGACACCTATTCAAGCTATTCCATTGGTCCATATTATTATAATGGAACCGCATGGATGCGCTTTGGCGATGCCTGGACCACCAATGAAAATGGTATTTATTACAACAATTCAGGCAATGTCGGCATCGGGACAACAAGTCCCGGGCATAAATTTACCGTTGCGGGACAGGGTGCCCCAAATACAGCGCTTTTAGCATTGGATATTACCGGAACTGGTGATGGTTGGTTCAATTGGGCTTCATCAGCCATTGCTCCAAATCTCCCTGTCGGTTATAACCTTATTCACATGATAGGAAAGGAAGAAGCTGAAAACAACTGTGGATATATTGGTTTTAACTATAAAGCGGATAACTCCAGTACCAATTTTCTAACACTTGGCCTCCACACCCATGATAACTTACTTAATTTAACCGGAGCCGGCTACGTCGGCATCGGGACAACAAATCCGGGCGCAAAATTGCATATTGCCGGGTTTGGATATGGTGTCGCAGGAGGTATTACAATGACCCCGGTAAATAATACTGAAGGTGGACACTATATGTCATTTCTAAACACTGCGGGTACCTGGATTGGAAGTATTGCAAGAGGTTCTGGCGAGACCGTGGTTTACAACACAACATCCGATTACCGATTAAAGGAAAATGTTGTCAACATCGATTTTTATCAAGCCAAATCAAGGTTGATGTCATTACGACCGGTGGAGTATAACTATATTTCTGACCCGAATAAAACAGTCATCTCAGGTTTTTTGGCACATGAGATGGCCGATGCAGGATTTGCCAATGGCGTAACCGGAGAGAAAGACGCCGTAGATAAAGACGGAAAACCAATCTATCAGGCAATTGATACAAAATTCCTTATTCCCGAAATGGTTAAAGTGATCCAGGAGCAGCAGACCGAGATAGAAGCTCTGAAAGCCCAAAACGCTGCCCTCACCCAAAAAACAGTAGCCATTGACCAACTCAGAGCCGAGGTGGAGAACATGAAGAAAGCTTTGGGATTCCCTATCCAATTAACCGAAAACAAATAACAAGATGAAAAAACCAACCATAACCGGACTCCTTCTGATCTGGGGGATCCTCTCCTTTGCCCAGGGCATCTACAACAACGGCGCCCGAATCGTGAGCACCTCCGGTAGCTACTGGGTGGTGGATAATGACGATTTTACCCTCACCAGCACGAGCTCCACCAACCTGACCCAGATGGCCAACCTGGTCATCAAAGACGATGCCTCGTTAACTGTCGTCAGCGGTTCCTATCTCTCCGTAACAGGAACCCTGGTAAATAGTAGTGGTACTAATGGCCTTGTGCTTGAATCCAACACTTCTCTCTTGCATCAAACATCAGGTATAAATGCGACAGGAAAGCAAGTTGTTCCAGAAAATAATCACTGGCACTTTCTTTCTATCCCATTCAATGCTTCCCCGATGCCGGATATTTGTGACGGAAATTATGCACCGGTAGTAGGAAACTTCAATCAAACCACAGGAGAAACCTATGATTTTTATTATCTCGATGAATCACAACCTTCTCTGAATTGGATTAATCTGAAAAACGATGACTGGAGCGTCAATACTACTTCGTTTGGAAATCCTCCAAAATTTGTCTGCGGCAAAGGATACCTGGTGGCTTACAGCAGTTCCTTCGCGGGATCAGAAACCAAAGAGATCGCCTCCACCCTGACATCCGGGGAAGTAACAGTTGCCTTAACTGCATCCAACCTTACCTATAACCTCATAGGAAATCCCTATCCCTCATCCATCGACTGGAAAGCCTCATCGGGTTGGACAAGAAACATTATTGAAGCTTATGAAGGATACAATATGTGGATATGGAATGATGCCGTGGGCAATTTCGGAGCATATAATTCAGCATCGGGCAGCGATGAAGGAACCAATGGGGTGTCACGGTATATTGCTCCGGGACAGGCATTTTACGTTAAAGCAGCTTCTGCAGGAAATCTTATCATGGACAACGATGTCAGGGTTCATAGTACCCAAAACTGGTTAAAAAACACCTCCTCGGGCAACGCTTTTTCATTGGTTGTGCATGACCTTCAAAACAACTATTCGGATGAAATTCTGATTGAATTCGGACATACAACAGCCGAAGGAGGAACAAAAAAGATGACAAGCATGTATGAAGAGGCTCCCTTTTTGGCTTCAATGAAAGACAATATGGAATGGGCCATCGATTTTCGTCATGATCCGGCAGAAACCACAACCATACCTGTATCATTTAAAAGTGGTACATCCGGAGAGTTTTTCATAACCAGTACAATAGGAGAAATTGCCACCGGCATCCTGGAGGATCTCCGGACACTTGAAAAAACAACCCTCACAAACACATCCAGCTATTCGTTTTCGGGGAAACCGGATGATGACCCCAACCGCTTCCTGCTTCACTTCAAAGCGGTTGGCATCGACGACCCAATGGCATCTGGGCAGGAATTACAGATAGTAGTATGGAACCATGATCAGGTGTTGTATATTAGCAATCCTGAACAACTTTCAGGAACGGTAATGGTCTATGATATGACAGGCAAATGCGCTTTGTCTGAGAATCTGGAAAATGTCACAAAACAAACCATAAATCACACCCTGAAACCGGGACTTTATGTAGTTCGGGTAGAAGCTGAAAATAAAACGAAAAATCAGAAGATCATGGTTCAATGATACGGGATCAAGGCCTCCCTGCGGTCGGCCGATACGAGATACGGGATATGGGATTAAGATTTCGAGGAGCATAGCCAACAGCCAACAGCCAATAGCCAATAGCCAATAGCCAATAGCAAACAGCAAACAGCAAAACCAATATATTATGAAAAAAGCAACAAAACTCATACTGATCCTGGCCTTCACCGGCCTGAGTTTGACCCTCTTCGCCCAGGAACCTCCTCCTCCTCCTGGTGGTCATGGTGAAACCGGGAATCAGGATCCCAGAGGGGCCCCTATTGATGGCGGGCTGGGGATCCTGCTGGCTCTGGGAGCCGCTTATGGGGGATATAAGATTTACAAAAATAAAAAAGGGGAAAAAGAAGAAGTTGAAGGAGAATTAGAATAGCCTTCCCAAATCCTTCTTCTTTCTGAGTTCTGATTTCATTAGAAATTTCTTGTTCTATTTACTCTGTTGCAGTAGAAATATCAGAAAACCAACAAATAACCACCATTGCTTGTCTTATAATAGTATCCCATAAAACCCAGTGCCATGAAATACCTCTATTTTATCACCCTGACATTCAGTTTGCTGGTTGCTCCTTTTTTGATGAAAGGACAGAATAATTGCCTGGATTTTGATGGGACGGATGATTATATCACAGTCGCAGATAATGCTGCGTTTGATTTCACCTCTTTTACAGTGGAGGCATGGGTTTATCCCTCAGCCCTCACTGGATATCACACCATTATCGGGAAATCGAACGAACAGTGGATACCGGCGTCCTCCGGTTTTGATCTTGAAACAACAGGGACTACTCTTTATGGTTCGGTTTGGGATGCCAGTGGTGCCCAAAGTTACATACAGGGAGGAACCCTGACGACTGGGATATGGCAGCATATAGCAATGACCTGGACAAGCGGAGGAGGCCTGATTCTTTATATTAACGGGATCAATGTAGGTTCACAACCGACAACCTATACCGGCTCAAATGCCAATGACGGCACTCTGAAAATTGGAGTTTTCCCCTGGGTAGCGCAATATTTTTGGAATGGACAAATTGACGAAGTCCGCATTTGGAATGATGTCCGTACAGAGGCTGAAATTCGTCAGTATATGTATCGAGAACTGCCTGCCGATATCATTAGCGGAAGTGATCTGGTGACCTATTACAAATTCAATGAAATATCAGGAACCTCATTAACAGATTCCAAGGGGAGTTATACAGGGACTCTTACCAATATGGCCGGTAGTGAATGGCAGACCTCCTCTGCCATGTTTGGCCCAAAAAATTGTTTGGATTTTGATGGAACTGATGATTATGTTACTACCGGAGCAGGTCTTGTAAACTTTTCCAACGACTTGACTATTGAAGCCTGGTTTAATACTACAAATTCAAATTCGTTCAATTCTATAGCTACAATGGAACGATACAATCCTAACGGAGGAGGAAATTTCTTTCAGCTGTTAACTAATAGTACCGGCAATATTTATCTGGATGATGCGAATGACGCATCAATTTTTACAACAACAGAAAGCTACAATGATGGCAATTGGCATCATGTTGCATTTGTAAGAGATGCTACTGCAAAAACTATATACTTATATGCAGATGGAGTTCTCAAAGGCTCAGAAACATATACTTCTTCCGGAACTATTGATCCGGATCATGAACTACGCTTTGGAAATTCTGAATATGACGGCGGAAGCTATCAGATGGATGGTATGCTGGATGAAATACGAATCTGGAATGATGTCAGAACTAATGAAGAAATTGTTGAGAATATGTGTAATACCTTAACTGGAAATGAAACAGGGCTTGTAGGCTATTACACTTTTGACAATCCTTCAGGTTCAGACCTCCAGGATTTTGCATATAATGATGGAAGCCTGGATGATGGTGCATTAACTAATATGGATAACAACGACTGGGTTTCCTCTTCTGCATATAACACCTGGCTGAACACCTCTTCAACCTCCTGGAATACAGCCACAAACTGGAGTCTGGGATCAGCACCAAATTCTTCAACAGTTAATGTCGGAATCCCAAATTACGGAACATCTCCCAGCACAAGTGGTGATATAGAAATAAATAACCTTGTAGTATGCAGTGGTGCATCCCTGGATCTTGAAAATGGTTCTTCAGGTCATACGATTCATGGCAGTGTTTTCAACATTGGAACCACCAATATAATAGCAAACAATAATCTGACCATTACCGGCTCCCTTTATATGCTGAGCGGATCAACTTTAAACATCAATCCCCGCGGAGCATTAACGGTTGAAAAAAACCTCTACAACAGGACCGGATTGTTTGGCCATGCTACCCTGAACATCAATTCTACTCCTTCAGGAACAGGATCCCTGATCATTGACGGAACCCTTGAAAATGATGGATCCATTTATTGCCAACGATATATTGACGATTGGAATACAGGTGATGGTTGGCATTTTCTTTCATCACCAGTTGATGACCAAAGTATCAGTCCGGGTTTTGTTGACATCAGTGGTACTATCTCTTCATCTGTTGATTTTTATAAGTGGAGCGAACCCTTAGACCTATGGATTAACATCAAAAAGGAGGATGGAGCCTACAATCAAGGTTCTGAAGCATCCAATTTTTCAAATGAGGCCGATCCAAAATTTGGCGTAGGATTGGGATATCTTGTGGCTTATGAAGATGATGTTACCAAAACTTTCTCAGGAACGCTAAACAATTACAGTCCGTCAAAACCAGGACTAACCTATACATCAGCTTCAACCCACACAGGAGCACATCTGCTAGGCAACCCTTTTCCATGCGCTTTGCAATGGGACCATACAACGGGTGAATCTGGATGGCATTTGGATAACATCGATGGCACAGCCAAAATATGGAGCTCAGCCAATTCAAGTTATACCGACATTGCTCAAAACGGCATCATTCCCGCCATGCAGGGATTCATGGTGATTGTCTCTTCTGAAGGGACTGGCTCCCTGAATATTTTCAAGGGAGATCGTATCCATAGTAGCACCTCCTGGTATAAAGAAACTGAGATCAACAAAGTAAAGTTAACCGTATTCGATCCCGTGGGTGGAAAAGCCCAGGAAAGTATCTTGATGGCAAAGGATAATGCCACCAGTGGATTTGACCACCAATACGACTCGCCATTCTTTTCTGGATACGCCCCGCTGTTTTATTCCTGGATTGACCAGAAGCCGGCTTCAACTAATGCAATCCCCTCTTTTGATAACAACCTTGTGATCCCCTTTGCATTCCGGAAAAATGAATCTACCGATTTCTACATCACCATTGAAGGAACCGAAAACCTGATCCCGGAAAGAGAAGTTTTCCTGATTGATCATAAGCTGGATCAAACCACAAATCTCTCCCAGCAACCAACCTATTTTTTCAGCTCCTTTGAAGGAGATGACATCAACCGTTTCTCGATTACCTTCAAAGCCGTCGGCATCAACGATCCTGAAATTACCCCCAACGCCCAACTCCCCATCCACTGCTGGAACCACGAACAAACCCTCACCATCAGCAACCCCCAACAACTGACAGGCACCATAGAAGTTTTCAACATGACCGGACAAACCATGCTTTCAGCCAAACTGCAAAATGTCACAAAACAAACCTTAATGCATGCGTTGAAACCAGGCCTGTATGTGGTTCGGGTCAACGCTGAAAACCAAACGAAGTGTCAGAAGATTATGATATAAGAGTAAAAAGATAAAAATACTCGAACCATTGATTTTTATTATATTTGTTTTGTCTTAATTTATTATGACATCACAACATCGGTACGATATTGCAGGTGAAATTTACACTCCGTGGTCCCTTCGTTTTCGGAACAAGGAACTTGAGCATGAGTTTGATCTGTATTACCCAAACAAATATCTCTTTCAGCTCAGGCTTGCCCATATTCTGGCCACATGCTTTTACCTGCTTGCCATTTATGCCGATTCCATCATTTACAACACTCTCTACCAGATATTCCTATTCAGGATTATTGTTATCCCATGTATGTTTTTCATTGGGCTTCTGATTACCTTTTATCACAAAAGATTTTATCTCCGATATTATCAGTGGTTTAATGTATTGTATGTCCTTGTAACCTCTGTCAGTTTCATTCTTTCCGGTTACGATTCTGATGGAATCACCAAGTATTTTCTATATTCGGGAGTCGTTATTTGTTTGATATTTAATTATACATTCATCAAGCAGGATTTTTTGAAAGCAAGTATTGTAGGACTCTTGGTCACATTCTCTTTTCTCATCCCAACCCTCATCAATCCCATTGATGAAAACTACCTTGTTCATATTGCTTTTTACATCTTTATTGCCAATTTTCTGGGAATGTTTATCGCCTACATGATTGAATTTGATGGCAGGAAGAGTTTCGTGCTTACCAGAAAAATTGAGCAGGATAAGGATAAAATTTCAATGACCAATGAAAGCCTCGAATCATTGATCAACCAGAGAACAAAGGAAATACAGAATATTAACACCGATTTACATATTGCTAAAGAAAAAGCGGAAGAGTCGGATCGCCTGAAGTCTGCATTCCTGGCCAATATGAGCCACGAGATCAGGACTCCCATGAATAGTATCCTCGGCTTTTCCAATTTATTGAAGGAAGAGAATTTTCCGGTCGAACAACAAAAGAAATTTCTTGGAATCATACAAAAAAGCGGAAATCGAATGCTTTCCACTATCAACGACCTGATAGACATCTCCAAAATTGAGGCTGGCCAGATGGCATTAACTATTTCAGATGTTCATATTAACCAGGAAATTCAATTCCTTTCAGAACTATTTCAGCCGGAAGCCCAAAAATCAGGACTCAAACTTTCCTTTCAGACTTCACTGCCCGATAACAAAGCCATCGTTCAGTCAGACCAGGAAAAAATCCATGCGATTCTGATAAATCTCATCAAGAATTCCATTAAATATACCAATGAAGGTGACATCAAATTTGGATATACGACACAAGAGAGTCTTCTTCAATTCTATGTAAAAGATACAGGAATTGGCATCTCCGAAACCAAACAACAAGTCATTTTTGATCGCTTTGTTCAGGCCGACATCACTCTCTCCAGTAAATATGAAGGATCAGGACTTGGACTGGCTATCTCCAAAGCCTATGTGGAAATGCTTGGGGGGAATATTTGGCTGGAATCAGAAATGGGTAAAGAGGGAAAACCGGGATGGACACATTTCTATTTTACGATTCCTTTTAACCCCCCATCCGACAAACCTGCAACAGAAACTACTTCTCATTCCGTAACAACAACAGTAAATTCCAGATTGAATCTAAAAATTCTCAATGTCGATGATGAACCATCATCCAGCGAATACCTCAGCTGCATTATGAAGTTAGAATCAAAGGAGATTCTACACGCAGAAAATGGCTATGAAGCCGTCGATGTTTGTCGCAATAATCCCGACATTGATTTGGTACTGATGGACATCAAACTGCCTGATCTAAATGGATATGATGCAGTGAGAATGATCCGTGATTTTAATCAGGATATCCTCATAATAGCCCAAACAGCCTATGCCCTGGCAGGCGATCGGGAGAAAGCTATGGCCGCTGGATGCAATGGATATATTTCAAAACCCGTCAACAAAGAGCTCCTCCTGGAATTGGTTAAAAACTTAGTTTACCCCTCACATACTCCTCATACCAGATTGTAACAACCCCCAGTGACAGCCCGGTACGTTAATAACGGAATGATAACCCTCAACCGAACCTAAACCGAAGCTATACTAACGAATCCATATAGAACGATTAAAGAAAGACTAACCGAAGATTAAAGAAAGACGAACGAAAGACTAAACCAAGACTAAAGGAAAGACGAACGAAAGACGAAGCGATATTAAACCGCAGCCGGTATAATATAATTCACAATGACATCCATGGTCTGATACCACTGCTCTCCGCAGGTGGCGTCGGGAACGCCGGAAATGGTATTTGATGCCACAACAACCATCTCCAATGAAGGAAGGATGACGATAAACTGACCGCCATACCCGTTTGCGAAAAAATAATCGACTCCATTCGTTCTTCCTGTCCACCAAAAGAGGCCATAACCGTTCTGAAAAGGGACAATATCGCCCGTCTCAATATGTGATCGGGTGGCCTGATCGATCCAGGATGCCGAAACAATCTGCAGGCTTTCATAAATTCCGTTATCCAGAATCATCTGGCCGAATTTAAGCATGGTCAACGGGGTAATTTTTAACCGCACCCCACCAAAATTGTATCCCCGGTTATCCACTGTCCAACTGTACGCCTCAATCCCTAATGGTTCAAAAAGATTCTCCGCCGCAAATTCCAGCGCCGTCATGCCCGTCGCTTCTGTAAGCACTACAGATACCAGATGAGCGGTCCCGTCGCTATAATTGAACTGGCTTCCAGGAGTGTAGGTCATCTCCTTATCCAGGATATAGTTGATATGATCAGCAGAATGATAATACCAATCCACAAATTCAGATTCACCACCCAGCTCTTTCCAGGGTATTCCGGCGCTCATCCGAAGCATATTGTACAATGAAATGGCTGCTTTGTCGGCCGGCAAATTGTACACTGAAGGATCGATGAAGTCGCCAAGTGTCTGATCCAGGCTGGATATATAACCTTTATCAATTGCGATCCCAACAAGCGTGGAGGTAACACTTTTGGTAACAGACATCACATCGTGGAGCTCATCCCGTGCATTGGGAGCGAAATAGATTTCAGAGATTAGCACATTGTCCCTGGCTACCAGCAAACTTCTCAAATTCCTGATCTCTCCCGCCCTGACATAGGCCTCCGAAAGAGCCTTTTCGTTGATATTATTTTCGCTTGCAAGCGGAAAGTGGTAAGCATTCTCCTCTTTTTTTGTGCAACTACCAACGAGAAATTGCACCAGGAGAACCACAACAACAATCAAAGTCGTTCGATTCATAGCCTCAATCTTTGTTTCAGAAATTCACTTACTCAAAGTTACGAATAATCCGGAAGAATTCGAAATTTCTTAGGAAGATTTCTCCAAATCCTCTATCCCCCTCATATCTTACGTCTCACGTCTCACGTCCTACGTATTTCATATTTCGTAATTCGTAATTCGATATCCCCCATCGGGAAACCCACCCGGGTAATATATGTATGGTGAGTCTATTTTCGTGGCTCATTCTTTAACCAACTGATGAAACTATGAAAAAATTGATTTGCCTGGCCGTCGCTGTCTGCTTCTGCCATCTCCTGGTTGCTCAGGATATCTATACAGCCATCGGTGATGGTGACATGAACAAAGTTCAGAAGATACTGCAAGAAAAACCCGACCTGCTCAATGCACAAAACCCACCCGGACAAACACCACTATGGAATGCTGCTGAAAGTGGAAACCTGGAAATCGCTCAGGCTCTGCTTCAACTTGGAGCCGATCCTGCCATCGGAGATAATGAACATACTCTCCCGTTTCATATTGCAGCCAAAGGAGGAAATATTGAACTCTTTGACTTGCTTCTCTCCAAAGGTTTTGACATCAATGTAAAAGATGATGGTGGAGTTACACCTATCTTTTATGCCATCGAAGGACGGCATCCGGAAATGGTGAAGCATGTTATTAAAAAGGGTGGAAGCGTTAAGGCAAAAACAAACAGGGAGTGGCCCGTGATGCTCTATGCTGCGATTTATGGCCCCATTGAAACCGTTCAGATCCTGCTCGACAACAAGGCTGATATCAATGCCAAAAACGAAAACGGCTGGGTCCCCCTGCATACTGCCAGCTCATTTGGGCGCACCGACATTGCCAAACTCCTGGTCGAAAAAGGTGCCGTGGTTGATGCCGAGACCAACGATGGCCTGACGCCCCTGATGGCAGCTATGAATCCCAACTGCTACGATGTTGCCGATTTCCTTATCTCCAAAGGGGCTGATGTAAACCATGTAACATCCTTTGGGAATACCGCCCTGATGAATGTTGCTACTCGTGGAACGGTAAGTATTGCAGAACTCCTCCTTGAACATGGAGTTGATATCAATGCAGAAAATCAAAATGGAGAAAACGCCCTGGCAGTTTGTGCATGGGCCCGGGATCCCGATCCCATCAGTAAATTTCTGATTATGAACGGGGCGGAAGTAAATCCAAAAGGAAGAACGACAATCACGCCTCTCCACAACGCAGCCAGGCAAGGGAATTTACCAATGGTGAAGAACCTGGTTTCGGGCAGTGCCCAGTTAAACCGGACAAATGAAGATGGATTTACCCCTCTCCATTTCGCCATCAATAAAAAAAACCTGGAAATCGTCGAATTCCTTGTTGATCATGGCGCGTTCCTCAATGTTCAGGAAAAGGTTCTGGGCAATTCCGAACTGCACCTGGCTGCCATGATGGGATGCCCCGATATCACTGAATTCCTCCTGGACAAAGGGGCAGATATCAACCTGAAAAACAAAGAGGGCAAGACTCCCTTCGACATCGCATGGTATTACGGGCACAAGGAGATTGCATACGCTCTGCTTGCTCATGGAGCTGACGACAAACAACTGCAAGCCTTTATAAATGCACCTGACCTGCTCGCCCAACCCCTGCCACAGGGAGAGGCCGCCATATGGTTCCTGGGGCACTCAGGGTGGGCAGTCAAGACGCAGAACAACCTGCTGATCTTCGACTATTTTATCAATCCCCGAACTTCAGCGCCACTTGATTCCTGCCTGGCTTCGGGATACATCAAACCCGAAGAGCTGAAAGATCTGAAAGTAACCGTTTTCAGCAGCCATAGTCACCAAGACCATTACAACAAAGATATCTTTACCTGGAAAGAGACCATTCCCGATATTGAATATGTATTATGCTTCAAGCCCGGAGATACAGATGCAGCATACACATTCATCCCAATCCATGGAGAACAGGTGGTGCGAGACATGAAGGTCTCAACCATCAAATCTACTGACCTTGACGGGGGCTACCTGGTTGAAGTTGACGGACTGGTGATTTTTCATCCTGGAGACCATGCCAATGGTGAAGATGCACTAATGGATTCCTTTAAGGAAGAGGTTGACCTCATTGCAGCGAAAAAGATTCCAGTAGACATCCTGTTTGCACCTATCCGAGGTTGCGGACTGGGTCAGCCAAACCAGGTTAAACTGGGAGTGGAATACATGGTTGAAGCCATTCATCCCTCCCTGTTTGTTCCGATGCATGCCGGAGAATATTCAGTAGAGTATAAAAAATTTGCCGATGAGTTTGCATCCAACGGACATGAAACAACTACTCAATGGGTTTCCGCAAAAGGCGACCATTTCAAATTCAAAAAGAAAGAACTCGCTTCCAACTAATCCCCTCTATATATCTTCCCTAAAAGGCTGTCAGAAGTGACAGCCTTTTTTTTATTGACTTTTAAATCTATCCTATGTATATTTGACCGATATTAACCAAACTGAGAAACCATGAAAAGAATTTTCACACTTCTTCTCCTTCTCCTGGCTGTCAGCATTGGGTATTCCCAAATGGACATCAACGCTGTTAATGCAACAGGAGGAGGCTATTCCACCACCTTCATTACCGATTACCAATGTATCGGGATCAATCCGGCCAACCTCGGTTGGACCTGGAACAACAACAGCATGAACCTGGGCTTCATGGAGACCGCAATCGGAATTTATTCTGAGCCACTCACCAGGAAACAGGTGTACGGGGACCTGTTTAGCAACGATGTTAACCTCGATTCGGCTGGGAAGTCATTGGCCTCAACCGATTTCACCAACAAGCTGCTTTGGGCCCAGGCAGGGATCACCTGGTTGGGGTTCTCATACCAGCATGAGAAAATCGGAGGCTTTGCCATCTCCATCCGCGACAGAATGGTATGGAGCACCTACCTCAACGACACGGCTTCAGCCTTCCTGTTTCAGGGCTATAACTATAAACCCTATTTCGACAGTATCGCCAACCTGGGAACCGACAGCACCATAGGTTATTCCACAGATCCCGGCATGGCATCACTGGTTTATAGTGGCACCAAGCTGAGTGCTCTCTGGTACAGGGAATATAACTTTGGATACGGACGAAAGATCATCGATAAAGAAAACTTCACCTGGTATGGAGGCTTTGCCCTTCGCTACATTGCAGCCTATGGCGGGTATCAATATCTTCAGGATGGCAATACCGTGGATGCATTTAGTGCCTTCTCACCTGTGTTTGATGTGAATTACGATGAACCAACACCTTCTGCAATCAGCGGGAAAGGGCTGAAACGAGTTGGCGACGGATTCGGATTCGACATCGGCTTTACATTTCTGATTAAGCAAAAAATCAGGGTGGGCCTGGCTGTGAATGATATTGGCTGGATAACATACAATGGCAATGTTTACCAGGGAAACGATGCAAACATCTATCAGATTGAAACGGCCGGTCTCGAAAACTACAACATTTTCTCCCAGGGGCAGTTGCTTGTGGCAGACGACAAGCCCGGATCTCCCAGCATGTGGACTGGTTTGGATAAGAGAAAAGTCAACCTCCCAATGAATTTCCGTGCCGGGGCCAGTTACAAGATCAACAGCAAAGTTGACGTCGGGATCGACTCCTACATCCCACTGAACAAGGATATTCCAGGCCGTTATGAGAAAGCGATGATGGGTCTTGGTGTTCATTACGACCCTGCCAAATGGGTTCAACTATCGCTTGGGATGGTCACCGGAGGGAAGGTAGGGACGAATATGCCTTTCGGTGTAACCTTTTATCCGGTAAGGAAAGACAACGTGACCTGGCAGATTGGGTTGGCATCACGCGACATGATATCCCTTTTCAAATCAACCAATGCTACGGCATCGGTCATATTCGGATTCCTGAGATTCAGTTTCGGGGAACTGAAAGGCGGAAGCTGAAAAAACCGCCTGAAATAACTTATTCGCTCCCGGTCTGAAACCATTCATTGCGAATTACGAAAAGTGAACAGATGGTTGTGCACAACAACCCCCTATTCGCGACTTTTCCCGATATTTGCCGCAAAAACCAACGAATGAGGCGGCATGACCATATTTCTATCCTGAATGCCTCGGAAAATAACCTCCGCAATATCTCGCTGGAGATTCCGAAAAACCAGTTTGTGGTAGTCACCGGCGTCTCAGGTTCCGGGAAGTCATCGCTGGTATTCGATGTGATTTACCGTGAAGCCCAGCGCCGGTACCTGGGAACCTTCACTACCTATGCCCGCCAGTTCATTCAGAAAATCAGGACTCCTGATGTGGAATCGGTGTCGGGCCTCTCCCCCTCCATCGCCATCGACCAGCATGCCATCACCCGAAATCCCCGATCCACCGTTGGCACGCTGACAGAGATTTATGACTATCTCAGGCTTTTATACGCCCGTGTTGGGGAAGCACCCCTCCCCCTGACCCCCTCCCCTGAAGGGGAGGGGAGTAAACCCCCTTTAGGGGGTTTGGGGGCGCGTCCGCAAATCTCCCGCTCCCTCTTCTCCTTCAACTCCCCCGAAGGCGCATGTCCTGCCTGTAAAGGGCTTGGCGTGGAAGACCGTTTGGATCCTGCCCTGATGATTCGTGACCCGAAGAAGTCAATCCGGGAAGGATGTATGGTTATTACTGCCCCTAACGGCTATATCATCTACTCCCAGGTAACCCTTGATGTGCTGAACCAGGTTTGTGAATCGGAAGGTTTCTCCATCGACATTCCCTGGGAAGAGCTGACGCCTTACCAGCAAAACATCATCCTTTACGGTAGCGAAAAGCTGGAAGTGCCGTTCGGGAAACACCCCCTGGAGTCGCGGATGAAGTGGAGCGGGATCACGGCGAAACCTCGCGAGATGGGCTACTACAAAGGGATCATCCCGGTGATGGAGACAATCCTGAAACGGGAACGGAATAAGAACATCCTTCGCTTCGTCAGAACCTCCCGTTGTTCAGTATGCGAAGGAAAACGACTCAACCCCATGGCCCTGGCTGTTGCCATTCAAGGCCTTTCAATTGATCATCTGGCCGAACTCCAGCTCGATGAACTCCGGGAGACATTGGAACAATTGACAGTTGAGACTTCGGCAAAAGAGATAGCCCAGCCTGTAATTGAAAAAATTATTGACCGGATTAAAACACTGGAAGATCTTGGCCTGGGTTACCTGACTCTCGACCGTGAATCCACAACCCTGTCGGTTGGGGAGGCACAACGTATCCGACTCGCCGTTCAGATCGGCATGGAACTTCAGGGATTACTGTATATCCTGGATGAGCCCTCTGTGGGTCTCCACCCTGCCGACTCGATGCGAATCATCAGTGCCCTTCAAAAACTGCGTGATAAAGGAAATTCGGTGATCGTGGTCGAACACGAAGAAGCCTTTATCCGTCACGCCGACTGGCTCATCGACCTCGGACCGGGAGCTGGCTCCAATGGAGGGAAAGTGCTTATCAACTGTGCCGTATCAGATCTCGGCAAACTTCCTGAGGAGACGATTAAAAAGAGTCAGACCTTGCAATATCTGTTAAACCCCACCAACCCTTTGGTAAGGGCGGGTTCCAAACCCGCCCCTGAGATACCTCTCGCCAAACCCGCCCCTGAGATACTTCTCGCCAAACCCGCCCCTGAAACCCTTTTACCAGGTTCCAAACCCGCCCGGTTACACCTCCTCGGCGCCTCCCTCCACAACCTGAAAAACATCGATGTAACCTTCAAGCTTCATGCCCTCAATGTCGTTACTGGCGTATCGGGGGCGGGAAAATCGTCGCTGGTCAATGAAGTTATTACGAAACAGATGCCAGGCAGTTACAGGGAGATTCAGGGTTTGGAGATGATCGATAAAGTGATCACGATCGATCAGTCCCCTATCGGTAAAACATCACGCAGCAATCCTGCAACCTACACTGGCTTGTTCGACCATGTGCGCGACCTGTTTGCCTCGCTGCCACAATCAAAGGAGCGAGGCTATTCCAAAAGCAGGTTCTCATTCAATACTGCCGGCGGACGATGTGAGGCCTGCCAGGGTGGTGGATTTCACCAGACAGGGATGCATTTTCTTGGCACCGTTGAAGTGATCTGCAGTAGCTGCCAGGGAAAAAGGTTTGATGAAGAGACACTGGAAGTGTTATTCCAGGGAAAGAATATTGCAGAGGTTTTGGATCTCACCATCTCTGATGCCCTCCTCTTTTTTGTTGACCGACCCGAAATTCAAAGGTACCTGGAAGTTATGGATGCATTGGGACTTGGGTACCTGCACCTCGGACAGCGATCTTCAACACTGTCGGGTGGTGAAGCTCAGCGCATTAAGCTGGCTACCGAATTATCCCGCCCTGCCGGCAACCACACGCTCTACCTCCTTGACGAACCTACAACCGGACTCCACCAGGCCGATGTGGATCGACTTCTCGGGGCACTGCACAAGCTGGTGGGACAGCAACATACGGTGATTGTCATCGAACACCACCATGCCCTGATCCTCGCAGCAGATCACGTAGTAGACCTGGGTCCGGGCAGTGGCCGCAACGGGGGAAGGATAGTAGCTATGGGAACCCCGCAGGAGATCATGGAGACACCTGGTTCGCTTACAGGGAAAGAGTTGGCAGTGGGCAGTGGGCAGTGGGCAGTAGGCAGTCACTCCATCACCCCATCACCTCATCACTCCATCACCTTTTCCGGCGTAACCACTAATAATCTCAAGGGAATCGATTTCTCGATTCCATGCAACAAGGTTACAGTGGTTACAGGTGTTTCGGGTAGTGGGAAATCATCCCTTGCGTTTGACACGCTCTATGCCGAAGGGAAAAACCGCTTCCTGGAGAGTTTCTCATCGTATGCCCGTGCGCAGATTGGCATCAAAGAAAAACCATTCTTTGAGGAGGTTACCGGACTTACACCCACCTTCGCCGTCGACCAGCGCGACCCCGGCAACAACCCGCGATCGACCGTTGGAACCTATACCGGGATTTACGACCTCCTCCGGCTCCTTTATTCGCGATTTGCCTTCCGGCATCCAGAACCCCTAAATCCTCCCGAGTTCTCGGGACAAGCTCTGAAGGGGACTTACTCCCTCCCCTTTAGGGGAGGGCCGGGGAGGGGTAATCCAGCATCCAGCATCCAGCATCCAGTTCTCAGCTCCCTCTTCTCTTTCAACGAGCAAGCAGGAGCCTGCCCGCACTGCGACGGGCTGGGATCGATCAAGGTGTGCGCCCCTTCAAAGCTTGTTACCCATCCAGATAAACCGCTGATTGATGGTGCAATGGATGGAACCAAAACCGGTCGCTTTTATGGGGAACCCTTCGGGCAGTATGTCTCTATTTTAAAGGCAGTTGGGTTGCGGCATCAGGTAGATTACTCCAAACCATGGAGGTCGCTCTCCGATCATGAAAAACAGCTAGCGATGGAGGGAACGGGAGAGGAGACCTATGATGTTTCGTGGCATTTCAAACGAAAAGAGCGTACTGGCGAACACCACTTCACGGGAACATGGGTCGGATTTACGGGTCTTGTAAACCAGGAGTATACCCGCAAACATGCCGACCATCGCGGGGAGGAGATGAAAACGGTGATGGAAGAGAAATGCTGTCCCGAATGCCAGGGAAAACGCCTGAGTAAAAAGAGCCTCTCCTATTTACTTCATGGAGAAGATATTGCAACCATCACGTCGTGGCCTGTCAGTCAACTGGATGTTTTCGTTAAATCGTTGATCAGCAGCTTCCCTGATGCAGACAAAGAGGCCGCCTCTCTTCTCACTAACGAAATTGACCACCGGCTGCAAATGTTGCTTGGGATGGGACTGGGTTACATCTCGTTGAACCGCCCCGTTGACAGCCTGTCGGGAGGTGAATTCCAGCGGATCAAACTGGCCGGACAAATGGGAAGCGGCCTCACCGGGATCACCTATGTACTCGATGAACCTACGGCAGGGCTTCATCCTGCTGATACAGAAAAATTGTTCGAACGCATTGATATGCTCAGAAGCTCCGGCAATACTATTGTGATGGTGGAACATGATCCGGAGGTGATACGGAAAGCCGATCAAGTAATTGACATGGGGCCGGGTGCCGGAAAAGAGGGAGGTGAGATCATCGCAACAGGCACCCCTGAAGAACTGATGCATAACCCAAAATCGATTACAGGCGAGTATCTGAAACCGAAACAATTCAAAATCACCTCCCGAAATCGGTTTTTGGTATCCGGGACGACCCCTCCCCAGCCCTCCCCAAGAAGGGGAGGGAGTAAGTCCCCTTTAGGGGATTTAGGGGTCACCGAGGATTTAGGGGTCATCTCTATCGTAGACGCCTCCCTCCATAACCTCGATCACCTTTCGGTTTCTATCCCAACCGGAGGGTTAGTTGCTATCACCGGTATTTCGGGAAGCGGAAAATCAACCCTTAT